>Ga0307414_10000057_pt1 | contig 112687 bp, 88 predicted proteins | sample DK1Ometagenome_FD_203804 | JGI IMG/M metagenome (GOLD analysis project Ga0307414, IMG submission 203804) | Maize rhizosphere microbial communities from greenhouse at UC Davis, California, United States - DK15-O-3 | ecosystem: Host-associated > Plants > Roots > Rhizosphere > Soil | place: USA...
GCCAAGCGACGACCAAGGGCTACGTCCAGTCTTCCTACGTGGACTATTATCTCGGCCACGGCATGACGGCTGTGCCGCCAGCCCCGATGGTCGAAGCCGATCTCGTCTGGCGCGGCGGCGCTGGCTCGACCGTCTGGGACAATGGCGTGAGCCCGAGCTGGAAGAGCGGCACTTCCAACAGCACCTTCACCAACGGCAACTCCGTCCTGATCGACATCAGCGGAAACAACACGACCCAGGTTTCCCTTTCCGGCACCCTGCAACCCGGAGCGCTCACCGTGTATGCCCCGAAGGACTACACCATCGATGGCAGTTCCGGCACCTTGGCAGGCACGATGAAGGCCGTGAAGTCCGGCTCGGGCTCACTCTCGATCACCGGAATGCATTCCTACTCCGGCACCACGACCATCTGGGACGGCGCGATCCTCGCCGATGGAACTCTTTCCCAAAGTCCGGTCAACGTCTGGGGCGGTATCTGGGGAGGAAAGGATGCGAAGGGCTTGCAAGGAGGACGACTCGGTGGGTCGGGAACAATCGGCCAATTGGTCACGCTTCAGTATCGTGGCGCGATCACGCCCGGAAACGGGATGGGCCAGGCCGGCACGATCACCCTCAGTGGCGGGCTCACCGCCAATGACGGCTCATCCCTCGCCCTCGATCTCTCTGATGATCCAAGCGGAACCACCAAGCCGAACGACCGGATTTCCATCAACGGCAACCTCAGCTTGAGCGGCAAGGTCCACCTCCACATCCATGCGCTGAACGGCCAGCTCGCTCCGGGCACCTACACGCTCCTGACTTATAGCGGTGCCCTCACGGGCAGCACCTCGAATCTCTCGATCGCCCTTCCACCCGGCACACCGCACAGCCTCGCGATCGCAGGAGGGGCGCTCACTTTGACCGTTCCTGTCACCCGGGCTCCCGCGGCGGTCACATGGCGAGGTGCCGGCAGTGCATGGGACCTGGCGGAAAGCCAGAGCTGGCTCAATGGCGGAACGCCCGATGTCTTCGTCTCGGGGGACTCCGTCACCTTCGATAGCACCGGTGCGGCCATCCCGACCGTCGATCTTGAAACCGCCTTGCCTGTGTCTGGCGTCACGGTGAATGCCGCGAACGACTACACCTTCAGCGGTGTCGGATCGATCGCAGGCAGCGGTGGCCTGACGAAATCGGGAAGCGGAACGCTCACCCTCAGCACCACGAACTCCTACACGGGTGCGACGATCATCAACGGAGGCGTGCTCGCGATTTCCGCACTCGGCGATGCAGGGTCCCCGGGTTCCATCGGTGCCGCCAGTGGCAGCGCCTCAAATCTCGTGATCAATGGCGGGACGCTCCGGCTCACCGGCTCGCAGACGAATACCAACCGCAGCCTCACGCTCGGCGCATCCGGCGGCACCGTCGATATCGCGGTCGGCGGCAGCTCGATGCAGATCAGCGGTGTCGCCACCGGAAGCGGCGCTCTCACCAAGACCGGTCCCGGCACCTTGATCCTCGCCAGTGCCAACAGCTACACCGGCGGCACCTTCATCCATGGCGGCACCATCTACCTTGCCGGTGCCACGCCGAATTCTTCCGGACTCGGCACCGGCTCCGTGACACTGGGCAATGGCACTCTTTCCATGGCCAACGTGCAGGCGAGCGAAACCGCCGCGTGGAATATCATCGTTCCCGCCGGAGCAACCGGACGGGTCAATGCCGACGGCCGCTGCTCTCTAACAGGAACACTCACCGGTGGCGGCGACTTCACCTTCCACACGCCGTACGTCCGCACCGAACTCTACGGAAACTGGTCCGCTTTCACCGGCCGCATCTTCGTGATCACGGACTCGGATGGCGGTGACTTGCGCGTCCGTAATTCCCTCGGTTTTCCCTCCGCTGCGCTCGATCTCGCCGACGACGTTTACGCCTACTATCAGCAGACCATGGGATCGGATTTGACGATTCCCATCGGCACCTTGTCCGGCGGCTCCACCGCCCACCTCCTCGGTGGTCCTAGCGGTGGCAGGACCTTGACCTGGCAGGTAGGTGCACGGAATGAAGACTCCACCTTTGCCGGCGTGATCGCCAACAACGCGGGAATCACCGCGCTTACTAAAACCGGCACCGGCGTTCTCACGCTTGGGGGTGATTGCACCTACACCGGCGCGACTGCCGTGCAGCAAGGAGCCCTGCGCATCAATGGCACGACGACGGGGACCACGATCACGGTTCAAAGCGGTGCCGCGCTCGGCGGCTCGGGCACGGTCAACGGCAGTGTCCAGCTCCAGAGCGGCGGCATTCTGGAGCATGGTCCCTTGTCCGGCACACCGCTCGCCATCACTGGCAATCTCATCCTTGGCGGTCCCGTCACCTTCCGGCCGGGGGCGGTTCCGCAATTGGAAGCGGGCACCTACACCGTGCTGACCTACACCGGCTCGCTTGCGGGGAACCAGCAATTCAGCTGGCAGCCACCGCAGGGCGTGTTCCTCAATGCCAGCTTCAATGTGGTGCCGCCCGCCGAAGGGAATCCCGGTCGTGTCGAGCTCATCCTGAGTCCTCCTGCCCGGCCGCCTGGCACGGTGATCTGGACCGGTGCGACCGACTTCAATTGGAACACCTCTTCTCCCAACTGGCTCTTCGGGAATGACGCGGTGGCCTATCAAGACGGCGACACCCCGACCTTCACCGATGCCGGCAATGCTAGTTCCTCCCTCGCCCTCACCGCCGATGTGACCCCTGCGGGGATCGTCGTCGATTCCACCAAGAACTACACCCTCTCGGGCGCCGGACTCATGACCGGCACCGCCTCCCTGACAAAGTCCGGAACCGGCACGCTTACGCTCGCCGCAGCTCACACCCACAGCGGCGGCACCTACCTGAATGGCGGAACGCTCTTTACCTCCACCGAAGCCGCGATGGCCGCGATCGGCAGTGGCCCGATCGTTTTCCAAGGGGGCACCCTCCAGCAGCTCGATAGCACGGCCAGCTACAGCAGCGCCACCTATGCGATGCAGGTGCCGCCGGGACAGACGGGAACTTTCCGTGCCGATTCACGCATGGATCTCTCCGGCACCTTGTCCGGCTCCGGCACGCTGAACGTCCATGTGCCCTGGGTCCGCTTCAAGATCCTCGGGAACTGGTCCGCATTCACGGGCAGCATCCACGTTTCCAGCGATGCCGATGGCGGGCTCTTCCGTTTCTCGAATGCCGCGGGAATCCCATCCGCCACGCTCAGCCTGTCCGCAGGCGTCACGGCGCTTTCGTATCTGAACCAGGTCCACACCGTGCCGATTGGCAGCCTCTCCGGTCCGGCAGGATCGGTCCTGTCCGGCATCGTGCCCGACAACAATACCCCGGGAGCCCACACCGTTACCTGGAGGATCGGGGACAAGGGCCTCGACTCCACTTTCTCAGGCGTCGTCCAAAATGGAGCGGGCAGCAGCCGTTCGGCCATCGAGAAAACCGGGGCCGGCATCTTCGTTCTCGCGGGAGCCAACACTTATACCGGACCCACCACGGTGACGAATGGCCAGCTCCTGGTCACCGGCTCGCTGGCAAGTACGACGGTCACCATAGCTTCCTCCGCCACTCTCGGCGGGACCGGCACGGTCGGAGGACCGGTGACGTGCAACGGGATGCTTTCACCGGGAAGCGGTGGCATGGGCACGCTCACCTTCGGCAACGGCCTCTCGCTGACCTCCAGCTCGGTGTTGAACTACGAACTCGGCAGTATTCCCTCCTCCGACAAGATCCAGGTGGCCGGGACCTTCGCGCTCGATGGCACGGTGAATGTCACCGCTGCCCCGGGCTTCGGCGCGGGTACTTATTCCCTCTCGGCTTTCACCGGTGTCCTCACGGACAATACGCTCAGCGTCGGCACCTTGCCCGAAGGTTTCAGCGCCACGGTCGAGGCGTCCGGAGGATCGGTTCGCCTGGTAATCACCGAAGACCTCACGCCCTTCGAGCAATGGCAGATCGCGAACTTCGGCAGCACCTCGAACCCCGATGCTGCCGCGAGCGGTGACCCCGATGCGGACGGCACGCTCAATGAGACCGAGTTCCAACTCGGGCTCGATCCAAAGAATGCCAGCTCCGCCTTCCGCGCCAGCGGAGCGCTCGCGCCAGGCGGCTTCACGATCACCTGGCCAAGTGCCGGCGGCCTCTCCTTTGAAATCCGGCGCAGCTTGTCCATGGACGGGCCATGGGATCTCATCGGCACCGTCACCGGCAGCGGCACCTTCACAGATTCCTCGCCGCCGCCGGGGAAAGGATTCTATCGTATCGCCCTGCTTCCGTGATCCGGCTTCTTCTCATCGCGCTTCTTCTGCCGCTCCAAGCGGGCACCACCATCGATGTCAGCCCGGATGGCAAGGGCGATCACGCGACGCTCCAAGCCGCCATCGATGCCATCCCTGCCGACCGGAAGACCGGCTACTCCATCCGGCTTGGTCCCGGCACCTATCGGGAGAAGATTCACATTCCTGCCGACAAACCGCCCATCCGCTTGGTCGGTGCCGGTGCGGACAAGAGCATCATCGTTTGGAACGACGCGGCGAAGACCCCCGATTCATCGGGCCAAGAACTCGGCACCTTCCGCAGCGCCACGATGACCGTCGGATCTTCGGAGTTCAGTGCCGAGGGTCTGACCATCGAGAACTCCTACGGCACCGGCTCCCAGGCCTTGGCGCTCCGGGTTACAGGGGACCGATGCGCTTTCAAAAACGTCTCCCTGCTCGCGTGGCAGGATACCCTGCTCGTGCAGACGGGCCGCCAGTATTTCGAAGACTGCACCATCTCCGGCCACGTCGATTTCATCTTCGGCGGTTCCACCGCGTGGTTCGAGCGTTGCACCATCGTCTGCCGTGGCGACGGATACATCACCGCGGCCTCCACTCCGGCCGAGTCTCCCTACGGCTTGGTCTTTCACGCGTGCAAGATCCGGGCGGAGAAAGAAGCCACCAAAGTCTTACTCGGTCGTCCGTGGCAGAATAGCCCGGCGACCATCTTCATCCGCTGCGAGCTTCCCGCTTCGATCCGTCCGGAGGGCTGGGACAATTGGGGCGATCCCGCGAAAGAGAAAACCGCCCGCTATCTGGAGCACAGGAATTCCGGTCCCGGTGCTGCCACTGCGGGCCGCGTTTCATGGGCGAAGCAGATGGACGACCTCGCTGCCCGGGAAATCACTCCCCGGGTCGTCCTGAAAGGTTGGCAGCCCGCGTCGCGCTGACGCCTTACCATCCTCGACAAGTTCACCCGGCATTTCACAGACTGATTCCGTGCGGCTTCTCACTCTCGCCATACTCTTTACCCTCCACGTGCTTGCCGCGGCACGTGAGCAGGATCTCCTCGTCCGCGTCTGGCAATCCGAGGATGGGCTTCCCGGCAATGTTGTGCGCTCCGTCGTACAATCGCACGATGGCTACCTCTGGATTGCCACTGCGGAAGGAGTCGCGAGATTCGATGGCATCGAGTTCGAGCCGATCGAGCTGGACGGGCAGCAGCGCCAGAACCGCTTCGCCTTCTGGCGGATCTATGCCACGGCGAATCACGACATCTGGGTGTCCACTTTCCAAGGCGGGCTTTTCCGCATCCGCGACGGAAAATTCGAGCGCGTGGTGCCGGACACCCGCACGCCCCGCCCCCCGCTGGTTACCCAGATGTTAGAAGATGCGCACGGGGATGTGTTCTTCAAGCGCGGGGACGAAATCCACAAGATCGAGGGAAGCAGTTCGGTGCAAATCCCCCAGCCTGGCGAGGATCTGCTGAAACTCTTCGGCAATGACCAGGCGAACCAAGGCAGGAGCGGGCGCCGTCTTATCCCCTCGATTCCCCCGACCCTCTCCGACCGGAGCGGCCAAACCTGGGCTGCCGATGATGCGGGCCGTCTCATCGTGACAGGCCCGGGCACGAGCCCCACGCCCGTAGTGCTTCCCGACGGCAATCTTCCCATCTCTTTCAATGAGCTGTTAGAGGACAAGGAAGGAAATATCTGGATCGCCACGCCATTGAACGGGCTGGTTCGGGTGCGTGTCAGCAGGGTCGATGTCCTCGATCGCACGGACGGGCTCTCCGACAACGCCGTCTTTGCCGTGACCCAGGCCAAGAGCGGCGAATGGTGGCTCGCCAATCGCACCGGCGGCCTGACGAAATGGACGCCCGGCAACGCGACGCAGGTCGAGGTTGTCCCCGGCGGCTACCATCGCTCGATCGGTTCCCTTTTCGAAGACAGCACGGGAACGCTGTGGGCAGCATCCCGGGATGGCAGCGTTTTCTCCGGGCGAAATGACATCTTCCAGAACCAGTTTTCGAAAACGCAAATCCCATCGAAGGTTCGCGCGATCGCCGAAGATTCCTCCGGCACCCTGTGGTTCGGGGGATCCCAAGGACTCGCATCTTACGCGGGCGGAGTGGTCAGGCAATACGGCGTGGAGCAGGGCTTGCCGGAAGTCGATATTTCCGCGCTGTCAAAAAGCCCGGCGTCTCTGCTTGTGCTGGGAAGCATCGATGGCCGGGTCTTTCGCGGAGGACCGAAGGGCTTCAAGCAGCTCGGGAACCACGGCGACCTTCAACATCGGTGGATCTCCGCGATCCATCCTGTCGGCGAGAACGAAGTATGGGTCGCCACCTTGGGCAGCGGACTCTTCCTATGGGACGGCAAGCGCTGGCATCACTTCGGAACCGACCAAGGACTCCCCGATGATCGCCTCACCAGTTTGATCGACGATGGACGCGGGCAGTTCTGGTTCGGTTCGCTGGGCGGCATCGTCCGTGCGAGCCGGAAGGAAATGATCCGGCGCGCGGTGGAGCCGGCTGCTCCCTTGCACTGGCTGCGGCTCGATCGCTCCGATGGCCTGCCCTCGCGCGAATGCATCGGCGGCTACCAGCCGGCCGGATGGCAAGGGCAGGATGGCCGCCTTTGGTTTCCCACCGGCAGCGGAGTCGTCCGCGTGCGGCCCGAACTTGTGGAGATCAACCGCGTCGCCCCGCCGATCTATCTCCGCTCGGTGCGGGTGAACGGGACGCAGCACGACGGCAACGGCCCCTCCATCGAGGCGGGGCCGGGGCGCTCGCGTGTCGAGTTTCGCTTCGTCGGCCTCGGTTACAGCGCGCCGGAAAAGATCACGTATCGCGGCAGGCTCTCGGGTCTCGACGATGCCTGGCGTGAACTCGGCGGCCAGCGTTCCGCGGCTTATGAGGCCGTGCCGCCGGGACGCTACACCTTCGAGGTCATGGCGGTGAATGGCGATGGGATCCCGAGCGAAGCTCCCGCCGCCATCCGCCTCATCATCCGTCCGCACTTCTGGGAAACGGGGTGGTTCATCGCCTTGAGCGGCTTCCTCGTGCTTTCCGCCGCGGCAGGCACGGGCTGGCTGCTCGCGCGCGCCCGGATGAAGCGCCGGATTGAAAAGCTAAATATCCGGAACGCCCGTGAAGGCGAACGCTCCCGGATTGCGCGTGATCTCCACGATGATCTCGGCGCGAGCCTTACGGAGATTTCCATCCTTGCCGCACTTGCCGCGGAAGACGCGAGCGACTCCACCCTTCACCCCTCGCTTGACCAGCTTTCGGTGAAGGCGAAGAACGTCGTGGGAACCCTCGATGAAATCGTGTGGGCGGTGAATCCCCGCGAAGACACCCTGCGATCTCTCGTCGAATACATCGCCGCCTTCGCCCGGGAGTTCCTGGACATTGCGCGCATTCCCCTGCGCGGCGACGTGACCCGCGAGATCCCCGGGTATCCGCTCGGCGCGCCGCAACGCCACGGCATCTTCCTTGCGGCCCGCGAGGCACTGAACAACATCGTCAAACACTCCGGCGCCACCGAAGTGAAACTGCGGATCGGAATCGAAAGCAACATCCTCGAAATCCGCATCGAAGACAACGGCCGCGGCTTCAATCCCGAGTATGCCAGCGGCGGGGACGGACTCGGCAACCTCGACCGCCGCATGCAGGAAGCGGGCGGTGAATGCCGCATTGAAACCTTCCCCGGAAAAGGCACTACTGTCATCCTGAGGCTCCCGCTGCTTAGCTTCGACAAACCCGCGTCCTGATCAACCCACCATGTCCAAGGAATTCACCACCGATGTCGCCATCGTCGAAGACAATGCCGCCCTCGGCTCCAGCTTGCGCAAGATCGTGGAATCCGCGCCGGAGTTCAAATGCGTGGGCGTATGGACCACCGCGGAGGACGCGTTGAAAAAGATCGATGCCTTCCGGCCTCATGTGGTCCTCATGGACATCAATCTTCCGGGCATGTCCGGCATCGAGGCCACCGCGCGCGTGAAGGCGCACCTCCCGGAAATCCAGGTGATCATGGTCACCGTGTACCGGGATCACGACAAGATCTTCGCCGCGCTGAAGGCCGGTGCCTCCGGCTACCTCCTCAAGCGGTCCACGCCCGCCGATGTGCGCGATGCCATCCGCGACGTCCGCTCCGGTGGTGCTCCCATGAGCGCGGAAATCGCGCGACGTGTGGTGGAAGCCTTCCATCAGCCTGTGAAGGCGGCACCGTCGGCGCTTGATGAAGTGAAACTCTCCAAGCGGGAAACCGAGATCCTCGAACTTCTCTGCGAAGGCCTCGCCAACAAGGAGATCGCCGACCGCCTCGACATCTCCGTGGAGACCGTCCGTGTCCACCTGAAGCACGTTTACGAAAAACTCCACGTCCGCTCCCGCACCGAGGCCGCGATGAAATTCCGGGATTCGAAGGAAGAGCCGCGGTTCCCGATCTAGCAGCAGCTTGGGATTCGGGTTATCAGAGAGAGGTTCCCTCGGCCGCCCAAAACGGGTGATTCAAGGAGATGTTGGCCCGGGCTGACCGCTGGCTCCTCCCCGCCTTTCTCCGCGTTCGCCTCCGAGGCCTCCGCGTCTTCGCGGTTCGTTCCCCCCGCCCATCCTCCCCCATACCCCCCTTGAGGTAATCGACGTTCTCCTCGCCCCCGTGGATAACGATTCTTGTAACTGCGGAAATATCCGTGACTCCCCCTTTTCGGGGAGAACCCAAGAATCCCCAAACCCATGAAAAACGCCTCATCCGGTGCCTCCGTGCGCGCCGCTCTCCTGACCTGCGCCACCCTGTGCGCGGTCTCCTCCGTTCACGCCCAAAACGGCACGTGGATCGGCACGACAAGCGGCACCAACTGGAGTGCCACCGCAAACTGGGCCGACAACAATGCCGACACCATCGGCGACGTGGCGGACGGTTCGGGCAACACCGCCGATCTCACGACCACCGACGTTCCCGTGGGAGCTTTCGTGGTCAATCTGGATACCGCGCGAACCATCGGGAACATCAGCTTCGGGGACGGAGCGGCCACGACGGCCAGCACCTGGACGATTTCCGGGGCCAATATCCTGACCCTCGCCGGCGCGGCCCCCACTCTCACCACGAACGTGAATGCCGCGATCAGTTCGGTCGTCGCGGGAAGCAGCGGCTTGACGAAAAACGGAGCGGCGAACCTGACGCTTTCCGGGACGAACACCTTCACCGGCACCGTGAACGTGAACAGTGGCGTCCTGGGTGTTAATAACAACGTCGGCGCCGGGCCTGCCACCAATCCGATCAATCTGGCGGACCAGACGACGCTGAGCCTGCTCCGCATCAGCTCGTCGACTTCCATTTTCGTAGGCAACCCCTCCACGGTCGCCGCCGGATCAACCGTCTACGTGATTTCGAACCAAGCCGGGAATGGCTACTCGGGACTCGTCACCGGCGATGCCGCCAGCACCTTCCAGATCGGGAACACCGGCGCTCTCGTCCAGGTCAGCCTCAACGCCGGTCCCCAGCAATTCGCCAATTTCCTCGGAACCGTCCGGATTTCCGATGGAGGCAGTTTGCGATTCTCAGCCAGCAGCGGCCTGAACAACGGCGGTGTGAACACCACCTTCGACACCCTTACCAGCGGTGACATCGCCACCCGCAACGGCGGCACCGTGCATCTCGGGGTTCTGACGGGCAACGGCTTCGTCAGCGGATCCGGCGGAGCCACCGGCACCGCGGTTTTCTCGATCGGCGGCAAGGGTACCGACTCGACGTTCGGCGGGATCATCCGGGACGGCAACGCCGCCACCAGCCGCTTCGCCGCGGTCACCAAGGTCGGTGCCGGCAAGCTCACCCTTACCGGGGCCAACACCTACACGGGAGCCACGAACGTCACGCTCGGCACGCTTGAGGTCGGTGACGGAGGACTTACCGGTTCTCTCAGCACCACCGCCACGGCGGTCACCGCCGGTGCCAATCTCGTCTTCAACACTTCCGGAACCCAGGTCATGCCGGGAGCAATCTCGGGTGCTGGGAATATCACCAAGAAGGGCGCCGGACGCGTCACCTTCTCGGGAGTGAACAGCTACACCGCGAACACCGTGATCGAAGGCGGGGAGCTCGCCATCAACGCCGACACCGGCCTTGGCAACGCGGCGAGTGCGGTCAACTTCACCACGGGTTCCGGCAAGGTCCTTTCCGATGCCGCCGGAGTCGTGACCGCGCGCTCCTTCTCTGTCGCCGCCGGAGCCACCGGCGGCTTCGGTGCAGTGGATGCCACCGATTCCCTCCAAGTCGACGGGGTCGTGAGCGGCGATGGCGCCCTTGAAATCGGTGGCGCGGGCGTGGTCAGCCTGACCAACGCGAACACCTATCTTGGCGCCACGTCCCTTGTCTCCGGCACACTCGCCGCGAACAACGCATCCGGCAGCGCCACTTCCTCCGGTGCCGTCACCGTGAGTGCGGGCACCCTCGGTGGCACCGGCTCGATCGAAGGAGCGGTCAGCATCGCTTCCGGCGCGAGTCTCAAGCCCGGCGCAATCACCCCGACTTCGACCGGTGTGGAAAGCCTCGCGGTAGGCACGCTTTCGCTCGCGGGTGGCTCGACGCTTTTCGTCGAGTTCGCCAATGCCAGCAGCTACGACACCCTCTCGGTCGCCAACACGAATGGCCTCACCACCACCGGTGCCTCGGCGGGGAATCCAATCCTCGTTGATCTCCGCCTGGAAAACTCCGTGGCGAATTTCACCACACTGGGCAGTTACAATCTGATCCAGTATTCCGGAACCTTCACGGGCAATCCGAACGACCTCTTCGAAGTCACGGCGGGAAGCCAGCAGTCCGGCATCACCTACACCTTCGGGGCCAGCGGCGGTTTCATCACGCTCACCCTCAGCGGCACCGCGCCGCCCGTATGGAATGTGGACGCCGACGGCACCTGGGCTTCGGCTGGCAATTGGGTCAATGGTGTGCCCAACGGCTCCGGCGTCAGCGCGATCCTGGGCCCTGTGATCACTGCGCCGCGCACGATCACCCTCGCCGCTCCCGCCACCGTCGGCAGCCTTACCTTCAACAACGCGAACAGCTACACCATCGGTGGCGCTTCCACGCTGACCTTGAACAACGGCACCTCGAACGCCAATGCGACCATCCTCCTCGGCGATCACACGATCAGCGCGCCGCTCAGCTTGAATGATCCGCTCGACATCGTCCTCAACCAGGCCACGGATTCGCTTTCCCTCACGGGTGTCGTGAGCGGCTCGGTTGGAATCAACAAGTCGAGCGTCGGGGATCTCACCCTCGGCGGAAACAACACGCTGTTCAGCGGTGTGGTGAACTTCAGCAACGGCACGCTCACGTTCGCCAACGGCGGACTCGGCACCGGCAACCTCACCCTCGACAACGCCACGCTGCAGTGGGCCGCCGGCAACACGCAGGACATCTCCGCACGCACGATCACCTTTGGCACCGGCACGGTCACCTTCAATACCGGCATCAACAACGTGGTGCTGGCAAACGACATCGGCAATCTCGGTTCCGCGGCCTTCGTGAAGACCGGCGAGGGCAGGCTGACGCTTGCCGCCGACACCGGCTTCCTGGGTGGAGTGACGATCACCGAAGGCACCCTGCAGCTCGGCAATGGCGGAGCTACCGGCAGCGTCACGGGGGATATCGTCAACAACGGCGAACTCCGGATTGCCCGCAGCGGCGACACGCTGTTCACCAATCTGGTCAGCGGCACCGGCTCGCTGGTCCAGCAGGGCCCCGGCAACCTGCAAGTGGCAGCGGCGAACACCTTCAGCGGTGTCACGACCATCTCCGGAGGATCGATTGTCCTCTTCAGCAGCCAAGGCCTCCAGAACAGCACGCTCTCCTACAACACCGGCGGCGGCACCCTGGACTTCGATCTTCTCGGAGCGGCTACCCTTGGCGGTCTTGAAGGAAACAAGGATCTCGCCTTGATGAACTTCAATGTCCTGCCCGTCGCGCTGACGATCGGCGGAAACGGCCAGGCGACGACCTACTCCGGTGTGCTCAGCGGGGACGGCTCGCTAACGAAGACCGGCGCGGGCGTCACGATCCTCACCGGCGATCACACCTACACCGGCACCACCACGGTGAACGGCGGTGCCAACACCGGTGCCTTGGAGCTGGTCGACGGGGCATCCATCACCGGCGGGGCCTTGACCGTGACGGGAAACAGCCGCTTCTCGATCTTCGACGGCAGCTACACGACGGCCGCCACCTCGAACGTCACGAACGGGGGCACCACCAACGCCACCTTCGAAATCTTCAGCGGAACGGCAACGTTCTCCGGCGGTCTGAACGCCGCGGGCAACATGAACATCCCCTACCTCATCTCCGTACAGGGGGGAACGCTCGATGCCGCCTCCATGACACTGGGCCGCTCCAGCCAGTCCATCACCGCGGAACCCGTGGCCGGGATCAATACCACCGGTCTCTACATCAACGGCGGCGCGGTGAACATCACCGGCAACTTCCTGATGGGTAGCGGCAGCGCCAGCAACTCCTCCGTCAACACCAAGATTGATTCGGGATCGCTCAGTGTCGGCGGCTCCTTGACCATCGGCCTCAACAACGGCGGCCGCTGGTCGATCGTGGATGTCAATGGCGGCACGCTCACCAGCACGGACGCCGTGACGGGCATCCAGCTCGGCGGTGTGGCCGCTGGCAACGCCGCGCTCGTCATCAACTCCGGTGTCGCCACCGCGGAGCGCATCCAGTTCGGCCAAGGTGCCATCGGCGGCACCCATGTCCTTCGCCTCGTGAATGGCGAACTCTACGTGGGCACGGGCGGCTTGGTCGACGGCACCGCTTCCGATGCGTCCTTCATCCGTCTCACCGGCGGTATCCTCGGCGCGAAGGGTGCATGGTCCACCACCCTGCCGATCGAGTTGACGAATGCTCCCGTCATCAAGGCAGCCGATGCGCTGAATACCGCCAATGACATCACCCTCACCGGTGCGGTCACCGGCACCGGCAGCCTCGAAAAAACCGGCGACGGCGTCCTGACCCTCGGTGGCACCTATGCCTACACGGGATCCACCACGGTCTCGGATGGCACGCTCACGCTGCCCACCGCCACGCTGAGCGACACGATGTCGGTCGAGGTCAAGACGGGCGCGGTGCTGAACCTGACCCACAACACCACCGACAGCGTGAAAGGATTCCTCATCGACGGAGTCTCGCAAGCGGCGGGCACCTGGGGACGAATCGGATCACCGACCGCAACCCACACCACGGCTCTGATCACCGGCGATGGCATCTTGAACGTGCTGCCGGATGATCCGTTCTTCGGTTGGATCGCGGGCTTCCCTTCCCTCTCCGGAGCGAACGCGCTAAAGGGCGCGGATCCCGATAACGACGGCTTCACCAACCTCGAGGAATTCGCCTTCGACGGCCTCCCGGACAATGGGGCGGCAAATGCCAAGATCCGCTCCCGCATCGAAACCGTGGGAGCCGAGCAAGCGCTCGTGCTGACCATCCCGGTCCGCACCGGTGCCGCCTTCGACAACGTCCCGGGCCCGGGCCAGGATGCCACCATCGACAAGCTGCTCTATGCCATCGAAGGCACGAACAATCTGTCGGCCTTCGATCAAGCGATTACCCAGATCACGGCAAGCACCGCCGGCCTGCCAACCCTCAATACCGGCTGGACGTACCACACCTTCCGCCTCAATGGCGCGATCGGTGGTGGCACACCCCGCGGCCCGAAGGGCTTCATCGCGGCGACCGTCACGGAAGCACCGTGACCTGCTAAAAATCGACCGAATGCCTCAATGAAAAGGCCGGGAGGAAACTCCCGGCCTTTTCCATTAAATATCGGACTCTTGGTCGATGCTATCCGCCAGCACGCTGATCCGGCCCGTATCCAAGCGGTAGATCCAGCTGTGGATCGAAACCTCCTGCCCGCGCTCCCATGCGTCCTCGATGATCGTGGTGCGGGCCACGTTCTCTGCATTCTTGAGAACGTTCAGCTCGCAGAGACGATCCACCGCCGCCTCGTGCTCCAGGCCCGCAAGCGCTTCTTCGTTGCGCCTTGCGGTGTTGCGGATGTGGCGCAGCCAGTTGTCCACCACGCCATGCCGCTGGTTCTCCAACGCTGCGCGCACGCCGCCGCAGCCATAGTGTCCCACCACCATCACGTGCTTCACTTTCAGCACGTCCACGGCGAACTGCAGCACGGAGAGCAGGTTGAAATCGGTCTGCACCACCACGTTCGCCACGTTCCGATGCACGAAGACCTCGCCGGGAGCGAGGCCGGTGATCTGGTTCGCGGGCACGCGGCTATCGGAACAGCCGATCCACAGGTATTCGGGGCTTTGCTGGTTAGCCAGCCTCTTGAAAAATTCCGGATCCGCCGCGACTTGCGCCTCGGCCCAAAGGCGGTTGTTCTCTAGGAGATGGGAGAGAGTGTCCATCGGCGGGGAATCAAGCCCCCTGAGCCCCTTCTTGTCCACTGCTTCACGCTGCATTATCGGAAGACTTGCCGAACGCACCCGAATCGTGCATTTAAATCTCTTTATGAAGCCTAAAGCGATCATGACCGCCATTTTTATCCTCAATGGCACCCTCTTCGCCCAAGACGCTCCCGCCGGGACGGAGTGGCAGGAGGAACAAAACCTCTCCCTGAACAAGGAGAAGCCACGCGCCAGCTTCATGTCCTTCCCGGACTTGGACTCCGCCAAGGCCGTGCTCCGCGAGAAGTCGCCATTCTTCCAATCCCTCGATGGCGCATGGAAGTTCCACTGGGCCGGCAATCCCTCCGAGCGTCCCGCCGATTTCCACAAGCCTGACTTCGATGTCTCCGCTTGGAAGGACATCCCCGTCCCCTCGAATTGGCAGCTCGAGGGCTACGACATCCCGATTTACTCGAACCAAGCCTACACCTTCAAACGCGATTGGCCGAAGGTCATGGGCGAGCCTCCGAAAGACTGGCCCGCCTACAAGGACCGCAATCCCGTCGGCAGCTATCGCCGGAGCTTCACCCTGCCCGCGAATTGGGATGGCAAGGAAGTCTTCGTGAACTTCGATGGCGTCGACTCCTTCTTCTACCTCTGGATCAACGGCAAATACGTCGGCTTCAGCAAGGACAGCCGCACCCTCGCCGCCTTCAATATCACCAAGGCGCTGCAGCCCGGTGAAAACGTCATCGCGGCCGAGGTCTATCGCTACTCGGACGGCAGCTACCTGGAGTGCCAGGACATGTGGCGCCTCAGCGGCATCTTCCGCAGCGTCTATCTGAATGCCACGCCGAAGCTCCAGATCCGCGATGTCTTCGCGCTACCGGATCTCGATGCCGATTACAAGAACGGCACGCTTTCCGTGAAGACCACGCTGCGGAATCTCGATATGGCCGCTCGTCCCCTGCCCGCTCTCTCGGTGCAGTTGCTGGATGAGTCCGGCAAGCCCCTCGTGTCCGATTCCATCCCCGCCAGCGGTGACCTCGCCCCCGGCACGGAGAAAGAAATCACCGCCAAGCTCAGCGTCGCCAATCCGCACAAGTGGACCGCGGAGACGCCGAATCTCTACACGGTGGTCATCACGGGCGATGGCGAGTCGGTCTCCTTCCGCACCGGCTTCCGCAAGGTGGAGATCAAGGGCGGCCGCTATCTCATCAATGGCCAGCCGGTGAAGCTGAAGGGCACCAACCGCCACGAGATGGAGCCGGACACCGGCCACGCCGTCAGCCGGAAGCGCATGATGCAGGACATCATCCGGCTCAAGGAAGCGAACATCAATCACGTCCGCACCTGCCACTACCCGAATGATCCCTATTGGTATGAGCTCTGCGACATCCACGGCATTTACCTGATGGATGAGGCGAACATCGAGTCGCACGGCTACTACTACGGCGAGCAGTCCCTTTCCCATCCGCCCGAGTGGAAGGCCGCCCATGTGGATCGCGTGGTGAACATGGTCCACCGCGACAAGAATCACCCGTCCGTCATTTTCTGGTCCCTCGGCAATGAAGCCGGACCCGGCAAGAACTTCGAGGCAGCGCACGATGCCCTGAAGGCGATCGATACCTCCCGCCCCGATCACTACGAACGGAACAACAAGATCCCCGACGTGGACAGCACCATGTATCCCGGCGTCGATTGGGTTGCCTCGCTCGCTGCGCAGAAGGGCCGCACCAAGCCCTTCTACATCTGCGAGTATGCCCACACCATGAACAACGCCATGGGCAACCTCGATGACTACTGGCAGGCCATCGACTCCAGCGATAACATCATCGGTGCCTCGATCTGGGAGTGGCAGGACCAATCGATCTACGCGAAGGAAATCGACGGCAAGGTCACGGTTGATCTCGACCGAGGCAAGCCGGAACCCGGCGTGAAGAAATTCGAAGCCTACGGCGGCAACTTCGGCGACAAGCCGAACGACGGGCTCTTCATTCTCAAAGGCGTCGTCTTCGCGAACCGCGATCCCAAGCCCGCCTTCGCCGAAGTGAAACGCGTCTATCAGGACATCGTCGTCACATCGGAAGACCCCACCTCGAACCGCGTGGAGGTCTTCAACAAATACTTCTTCCGCAATCTCTCCGACTTCGACATCCGCTGGTCCCTCAGCGAAAACGGCAAGGTCATCGATGAAGGCACCCTGCCCTCGCTCGATCTCGCGCCGCGCCAAAAAACCGGGTTCGTCATTCCCTTCAAGAAGATCGAGCGCGTCGCGATGAGCGACTATCAAATCCGCGTTTCCTTCCATCTGAAGGAAGACACCGCATGGCAGAAGAAGGGCTACGAAGTCGCCGCTTCCCAGATCCTTTCGCCACGGACGGAGCGGGCGATGGTATCGATGAAGGTGAAGAACAACGGTTTCAAGGTCACCGATGCGAATGGCGAAATCACCGTGAGCGGGGGCGATCTCATCACAAACCGTGCCGGCTTCCGCTTCACCTTCGATCGCAAGACCGGCGGGCTGATTTCCCTCTTCCCCGGCGACAAGGAGCTGCCGAACACGAAGCTCAACGCCTTCCGCGCTTTCACCGACAATGACAAGTGGACCGCGAATGCTTGGTTTGGCAATGGCCTCCACACGCTCTTTGACAAGGCCACGGAAGTGCAGGTTGATACCTCGTCAGGGGACTACGTCCGCATCATCGCCCGCGTGAAATCGCAGGGTCAATCCTCCGACAAGGTCCCCGAGCAGAACAGCGGCTATCACAAGATCGTGAAGGGCGCGCCGATCGGCAAAGACGGCTTCCATTTCGAGAGCATCTACACGTGGACCATCTTCCCCGGTGGCATCCTTTCCTTCGATGCCGCAGGCTACGGCGTGGGCCCGTCCATCGTCATCCCCTGCATCGGCCAGGAGCTGCACTTCCCGCCGGAGATGAACCGCTTCACCTGGTTTGGCCGAGGCCCGGATGAAAACTATCCCGATCGCAAGACCGGCTCCGATATCGGCCGCTACAGCGCCACCGTTCAGGATCTTTTCGTCCGCTATCCGAAGCCGATGGACATGGCCAATCATGAGGATCTCCGCTGGTGCTCGATCACCAATGCGAATGGTGGCGGTTACGTCATCGTCCCGCGTGGCGAGACCATGTCTGCCGCCGCGCTTCCATGGAGCGCCATGGAGCTGCTGCAGGCACGGCATCCGCAGGACCTCCCGCCTTCGAAACGGACGGTCCTCACGCTCTCGGATCGCGTCCTCGGCCTCGGTGGAGCGAGTTGCGGCCCCATCCCGCTGCAGCGCGATATCGTCCGCTCGGACTCCTATCATTTCGGCTTTACCCTCTATGGACTCCTGCCCGGTGAAGACGCCGCGGACTTCGGCAAGCTCGATGTTCCGGTGACCGCGCCCGTCCTGATCCGGCGCTACCGCGGCCGCATCGAACTGTCCTCCGCCACCCCCGGCGCGAAGATCCGCTACCGCATCGGTGACGGCAAATGGCAGACGTGGAAAACCCCCTTCGCCCTCAAGCAAGCCGCTACCGTGGAGGCCATGGCCGAAGCCCCCGGGATGGTTCCTTCCGCCACCTTCTCCCGCGACTTCTCCTATGTCCTGCCGAAGGACTCATGGAAGGTCGTGAAGGCCGATAGCGAGGAGAAGCAGGAAGGCGAAGCCACCAATGCCATCGATGGCAAGCCTGACACCTACTGGCACACCCAGTGGCAGGGCACGGCCCCGAGCCCTCCGCACGAAATCGTCATCGATCTCGGAATGAAAGCCGAGCTCTCCGGCATCACCATCCTGCCCCGCCAGGACCAGGAGAACGGCAGAATCGGCGAATTTGAAGTCTTGTGCGCCTTGGATGACACCAACTGGACCAGCGTCGCCAAAGGCAAGTTCAGCGGTGACCAGGGCCTCGAACGCGTCATCTTCGACAAGCCCCGCGAAGCGCGATTCGTCCGCCTCGTCGCCCTCAGCGAAGTCAAGGGCAACCCGTGGTCCTCCCTCGCCGAGTTCGACGTCATCGCCCTCCGCTCCCTCGAAGCCCCGCAGCCGCGTGATGAATGGTCCATCTTCAAGGTCAGCAGCGAACAACCCGGCGAAGGCGAAGCCGACCACCTCATCGACGGCAAGCCCGGCACCTTCTGGCACACCCAATACGGCCTCTTCCTCGCCAAGCACCCACACGAAGTCATCGTCGATCTCGGCAAGACCCAGCCGCTCACCGCCATGACCGTCCTTCCCCGCCAGGACAGCCGCAATGGCCGCATCAAGGGCTACACCGTCCAGTCCAGCGAAGACGGCAGCACCTGGAGCGAGCCCATCGCCAGCGGCGATCTGCCTGACGACACCAAGCTCCAGCAAATTCCCTTCACCAAACCGGTAACCGCCCGCTTCATCAAATTCACCGCCCTCAGCGCCTACGATGGCAACGACTTCGCAACGGCGGCGGAGTTTGATTTCAAACCCTAAAATGTAGCGGGGGTCTGTGACCCTCGGAAGCTAGCGGCAACAAGCCGCATCGTTCGACTTCTTCACTGACTCGAACGAGTGTGCTCCTCGACATGATTCGTAAGATCCGTCCGATTCGTGGCGCCTCCCTGCCTTTTCCACTTTCACTTGGCACTTCGCACTCGCCACTTAAATTCCCCACGTGCCCGATCTCTTCGACGTCACCCCATCCGGTCCCGCAAGCGAACCCCGCCGCGAGGGCGAGCCGCTTGCCTCCCGCATGCGGCCACGCACGCTCGATGAAATCGCCGGGCAACAGCACATCCTAGGCGAGGGCAAGCTCCTCCGCCGCGCGATCGAGGCCGACCGCTTCGCCTCGCTGATCTTCTACGGTCCGCCCGGCACCGGAAAGACGACCCTGGCCAGCGTCATCGCCCGCAGCACCGGCTCGCGCTTCGAGGCGCTCAATGGGGTTGAGTCCAACGTCGCCGAGATCCGCGCCAAGATTGACCAAGCCCGAACCTGGCGCGACCTGCGCAATGAAACGACGATCCTCTTCATCGACGAGATTCACCGTTTCAACAAAGCCCAGCAAGACGTCCTCCTCCCTCATATCGAGCGCGGCACCGTCCGCTTCATCGGCGCGACCACGCACAATCCCTACTTCTACGTCAATTCCCCGCTCGTCTCCCGCTCGCAGATCTTCCAGCTCGAATCGGTGTCCACCGAGGACCTCCTGCCCGTCCTCCGCCGTGCGCTGGATGACAAGGAACGTGGCTTCGGAGAAATGAACATCCAGGTCGATCCCGCCGCCCTCGATCACCTCGCCGTGATGTCGGATGGGGACGTGCGGAAAGCTCTCACCTCCCTCGAACTCGCCGTCCTCACCACGCCTCCCGAAGAAGACGGCGCCATCCATCTCACCTTGGAAGTCGCGGAGGAATCCATCCAGCGCAAAGCCATCGTCTACGATGCTGATGGCGATGCCCACTACGACACCATCTCCGCCTTCATCAAATCCATCCGCGGCTCGGATCCCGATGCCGCGCTCTACTGGCTCGCGAAGATGCTCCACGCCGGCGAGGACCCGCGCTTCATTGCGCGCCGTCTTGTGATCTCTGCGAGCGAGGACATCGGCCTCGCCGATTCGAATGCGCTGCGCGTCGCCGTCGATGCCCAGCAAGCCTTCGAGTTCATTGGCATGCCGGAGGGAAGAATTCCCCTCGCCCACGCCACCGTCTATCTCGCCACCGCCCCGAAATCGAACACCGCCTACGCTGCCCTTGGCGAAGCCATGGCAGATGTCGAGAAAGGCCGCACCCTCGCCGTCCCCGAGCACCTCCGCACGAAGACCCGCAAGAAACTCGCCGCCGCCAGCGGCACCGATGCGGAGAAGATGAAATATCTCTACTCCCACGACTACGAAGGCGGCTATGTCCCCCAAGCCTACCTCCCCGAGGGTCGCATCTACTATCACCCTAGTGAAAACGGCCTCGAAAAGCGCATCAAGGAGCGCCTCGACTACCTCAAGCAAATCGCCGCCAAAGCCCCAACGGGGCGGCAGGGAGATAGCCCGGGGTAAGCGCAGCGCAACCCTGGGTCAGTCCAGGCCAATCAAAAGCCCCCTGAATTGGGGGCCGGGAGGCTGGGTTCATCGACACATGCCCGCCCATGGCGTAACTCGAAGCGAGGTGATCGCGCCCTAACGCGGAAGCCTAACCGAAAACACCGTCTCCCCTTCCACCGAGCGCACGTCGATTGAACCTCCATGGGCGCTCGCGACTTCGCGGGCGATGTAGAGCCCCAGCCCGATGCTGCCTGGCGGTCTGGAGAGTTGTTGGCCGGAGCTGCGTCTCATGGGTTCAAAGATCAGCGCCAGGGAGTCCTGCGGGATCGATGCCCCTTGATTGCGAACTTCCAGGACCAGCTCGTTTCCCCCGGCGCTGATGGAAAGACCGATGGGAGTGGTGGGGAAGCCGTGCTGAACCGCATTGCCGAGCAAATTGGAGATCAGTTGCCTGAGGCGAGCTGAATCCCACGATCCGCGGACTTCACCCTGCCGCTCGAAGGTGAAACTCCGCGTCGGATGGACCGCCTCCATCTCCTCAAGAACTTCCTGGCAAAGCGTTTCCAAATCCATTGCGGAGGGGTGGACCGCCATTTTCGCACCCAGCCGAGCCCCGGTGAAATCGAGCAGATCGGCAATCAGCTGGCCCATCGCTCTGGCACTCGTTGCCATTTGGGAGGCCATCTTCAAAGAGAGGCCCTCGAGATTGCCGTGCTTTTCCAGCAGTTCGGCAATCATCGTCACCGCGTGCAGCGGGCCTCGCAGATCGTGTCCCAAGATTCCAAGGAAGATCTCCCGGGATTGGTCGACATGTTGCGCGTAGTTCACGATGGACTCGGACAAGAACTGGTCGATCGACTCGTTGAACCGGGTCATGTCGACGATCTGGGAATGATCTTCCCTTTCCTCGGAAAGACTCCAGAGGTGCAAGACGCTGGCCCGCAGCGCCCGAAATTCCGCAACCACCTGGCGAAGATCGAACCCCGACTCCACCCGGCTGATCGCATGCAGCACGGAGGCCTTGTCAATCTCCGCGCTGCCTCTCTTGCCCTTGGACTTTTCCGTCTGCTGGGAATCGGTCTGGGATTCCTGCATGTCGCGAGCCACGGCGATCAGAATCGCGTCCGCATGATTGCGCAGGATCCGCGGGCTGGCGGCCTCGCCCGGCCAGATGCTCCGCGCGAATTCCTCCCACTCCATCAGGATCGGCTCGACGTTTGCCAAGATGAAGTCGGAGAGCCGCATACATGCTGATACAGATTCAAGACAAAGTTGGGAGAAAAATTGGAGATGTTGTCTCAATCGCTGGTTCCAGCGGCTTCCGCCCGGACGGAAAATCGTGGACATCCGGTCAAATTGACGCTCGTGAATGCGGGGGTTCCCCCCGATATTCTCATCCGGATCGTCACACTCGGAGAGCTAGGGATTGCCGTGTCCCGCCGCCATGCGGTCTAGTTCGTCCGCATGCCCGCTTTCGACCAGCTCACCCTGACCACGGAGCGCCTCCTTCTCCGCCCCTTCCGCTCCTCCGATGCCGAAGCGCTGTTCCGCATCTTCTCCGATCCCGAGGTCATGCGCTACTGGAGCTGTCCTCCATGGCCATCCATCGATGAAGCTCACAAGCTCATCGAGCGCGACTCCACGGCCATGCCTGCCGGGGAACATCTCCGCCTAGGCATAGAAATCGCGGAAACCGGCGAATTTATCGGCATGTGCTCGCTCTTCTCCTTCGATGAGCAGAGCAAGCGCTGCATCCTCGGCTACGGGATGAGCCGGCAACACTGGGGCCGCGGCTTCATGCACGAGGCTCTGGTCGCCTTGCTGGACCATGGCTTCAATGTCCTCGGCTTCCGCCGCATCGAAGCCGATATCGACCCGCGCAACACGGGCTCCGCGCGCAGCCTCGAACGACTCGGTTTCCTCAAGGAAGGCCATCTTCGCGAACGCTGGATGGTCGGCGAGGAAATCTCCGACTCGGATCTCTACGGCCTGCTGCGCCGCGAGTGGAGGAGGCGAAACTTGATCGACAATCCCGGGAGCGAAGTTCCATCTTGAACGGAAACCATGCCCCGTGACCCGAAGAACATCTGGAGAGTTCCCGCTTATCTCCCCTATGTGCAGCCGCCCCTCACGGACGAAGCGGTCCGGGAAGCAGAGCGCAAGATCGGCTTCAAGCTGCCGGAGGAGTATCTGGCGCTGCTGCGAATCCAGAATGGCGGCTACATCCGCTATACCCTCGAAGACATTTGCCAGGAGAAGATCAGAGGTATCGGTCCGCACTATCCCTCCCTCACCGGCTCCGTCTGGGAGGACCATGACCGGGAGTACGTCAGCTTCGAGCTTGATGGCCTGGTCCCCATCGATGGGGACGGTCATTGGCACCTCTGCCTCGACTACCGGAAGAACAAGGAGCACCCGACAATCACCCACGCCGATTTCGAGGGTGATGATGAATGGCCGGTGGCGGATTCCTTCGCTGACTACCTCGCCATGCTAAAGCCGGACTGCAACAAGACGGACTTCTTCATTCCGAACGTGGAGGATTTCGAAGCCCTCAAAGGGGCATTGTCATCGCAGCTCGGAGTCGAGTTCGAAGTCCCCTCCACCCAAGGGAACGGCTATCCGATCCATCGCGCACGCGCCGGAACCAAGAAGGATCCGGAATGGATCTGGCTCAGTCCCAATCTGGTCCAGCGTGGCTTCATCCGGGAAAGCGAAGGGACCCGGGAAGATCTGCAGGAGGCCTTCTCCGGGCTGACGAGCCGTTACCCTGAGATCCCGGACTCGAGCATCGTGGTGGACGTGACGGAGGGTGTCCGCGGCAAGGTCATGGATGCCTGCAAGCGCCTCAATATCGATCTCCGCCCGCTCGGCGAATACTTCGTCTAGAAGACACTGAGCGCAAACTTGCCGCCGCGCCGTCATTGTCGCAACTTTGATGGGAACTCCATCAATTGTTAGCCATGGCGAAGTCCACCAAGCGCTCCGGGGAAAAGGGCGAGCCGTCCATCGCGGACCTCCAAGCCGCTCTCGATTGGCTCAAGGACCATGCCACCCAGGCCACACTCGACGGAATGGCTCGCTACGCCATTCCTTCGGACAACGCCTGGGGAGTCGCCATGCGGGACGTCCAGGCGCTTGCGAAGCTCATCGGGAAGAACCACGACCTCGCCGCGCAGCTTTGGGCCAGCGGCAGATATGAGGCCCGGCTGCTAGCCTGCTACATCGATGAGCCCGCCCGCGTGACCGCCAAACAGATGGACGCTTGGGCCCGTGACTTCGACAACTGGGCCATCGTCGATACCGTGTGCTTCGCCCTCTTCAAGCGCGTGCCGCACGCGTGGGGCAAGGTGGAGCAGTGGTCATCCAAGAAGGACGAATTCACCAAACGCGGGACCTTCGCGTTGCTATGGGCCTTGGCGGGAAGCGCCGATGACGACGAGCCATTCTTCCAAGGGCTACAGCTGATCGAGAAGGCCGCGACCGACGAGCGCAACTTCGTGAAGAAGTCCGTGAACATGGCACTACGAGCGATCGGCAAACGAAGCCAGCCGCTTCATACGGCGGCATGCGACATCGCCAAGCGCCTTGCCGGTTCCAGCGATGCGACTGCCCGCTGGATCGGCAAAGACGCCTTGAAAGAACTCTCCAGCGCGGAGGTGCTGAAGCGGCTCGGGGACTAGCCCACTATTGCCCGTGGCGCTGCTGAAGCTGGGACTGGAAGGAGACGGCATTGGCACGCACCGCGCGCTCCCATTCGGTTCGCATCAGCTTCTTGTCCTGGGCAAGCCGGTGCAGTGGCAGACCGGATCCTCCTTGGGCAGTCGCCACGCCGAAAGCAGGGACGCGGTTCATCAGGACCTTGCCATCCGGCGCTTTCAAAGTGACCGCCGTATTGAGGAAAGGAGTGAACATGTCTTCATCCTCACCCTCCACCCGGCTCAATCCATAGCCGATGACTTCCACCTCCATGCGCGTCGGCGACGCGGGGTTGAAGCGGGAGGAGAAGAAGCTGTCCCGCTTCAAGACGGACGTGTAGGCGGTGGACAGATCCGTCGAGACGGGGAGCTTCATCTGCTCGTCCAACTTTGCGAGGATCGCGGCGTGGTTGGATTTGAAATTCGAGCCCTCCACCCCGGTCATCCCGCTGGCGACCGCCGTTCCCACAAGCGCACCGATGAGACCGCCGGTAGCGCCAAGGCCACCCGCCGTACTCGCCGCGCGCCGTTGCGTGGCGAGGCTGACCGCATCCGCGGATTTGTAGCTCGCTGCCGTCAGCGCGGGGGTTCCAAGCGAAACACTCTGGATGGACATCTTCTCGGACTCGCTCCAAGAATGGCCGCAACTCGCGAGTTGCGTGCAAGCGAGAATGGAAACACCGAGGGACTTCAAGTTAAGATAGGATGTGGACTTCATGGAGCAGGCGCGTGAAGTCCTAGCGACGATTCCCCATCGGACAAGCTTCCTTTCAAACCCTCATTCAACTTCCTCCAAGCCCCCATAATGGATTCAGGGAACCATCCCCTGAATGGCTGCCAAGCCTTTTTCCGAGAGCCGCCCGGCTCGCATTTGCGGGTGCGATTCCTCGGCAAAGTGGTTATTCGATAAGCGAAGTTGCCCACATTGCGGAAATGCGGCTGGCTTCCCAATCCGTTTGCACTCAATCGGACAGGAATGGCACATTTTCAGCCGAAAAGCCTCTTCGGGAGGTTGGCAGAAAGATTGCCAGCAGCTAATCCGTCCCCGCCATCTGTCTTCCTATGCCGCACGCTTCCCACATCGAAAACCCCGACATCATCCTCATCGGCAGCGGCGTCATGTCCGCGAACCTCGGAGCGATGCTGAAGTGCCTGGAGCCCGGACTTTCCATCCAGGTCTATGAAGTCACCGAAGAGCTGGCGCAGGAAAGCTCCCACGGCTGGAACAATGCCGGCACCGGACATGCGGGGATTTGCGAGCTGAGCTACACCCCGAACCGTGAGGCGGACGGCACCGTGAAGGTGGCGAAGGCGATCGAAATCTTCGAGCAATTCGACCATTCCAAGCAATTCTGGAGCCACGCGGTGGCCAGCGGGATGGTCGAGAACCCGAGGGAATTCATCAGTCCGGTGCCGCACCTCAGCTTCGTCCACGGCCAGAATATGGTGGACTACCTGAAGGCCCGCTACGATGGGATGGCGGCCCACCATTTCTTCAAGGAAATGGAGTTCACCACCGATCGCGAGAAGATCGGCAGCTGGGCCCCGCTGCTCGTCGAAGGCCGCAAGGAGGTGCCCATCGCCGCCACGAAAATGGACGGCGGAACCGACGTGAACTTCGGGAACATTTCGCGCAAGCTCCTCTATTGGCTGGAGAAGCAGCCCGGCTGCGGTATCGCCTCGAACCACCGCGTGGTGGATCTGACCAAGACCGAGCACGGCTGGGAGGTGAAGGCGAAGGATCTGAAAACCGGCGAGATTCACGAGAACAACGCGAAGTTCGTGTTCGTGGGCGCCGGGGGCGGCAGCCTGAGCCTCCTCCAGAAATCCGGCATCCCGGAAGCCAAGGGCCTCGGCGGCTTCCCCATCGGCGGCCAATGGCTGATTTGCGAAAATCCGGAAATCGTCGCGAAGCATCAGGCGAAGGTCTATGGCCAACCGCTCGACTCCGCCCCGACCATGGCGGTGCCGCACCTCGATACGCGGATGCTGGATGGCAAGAAGACCCTGCTTTTCGGCCCCTTCGCCGCGTGGACCACGAAGTTCCTGAACCGCAAGGGCAGCTACCTCGACCTCCCGCTCTCCGTGAAGCCGGACAACCTGGCCACCCTGATCAAGATCGGCATCAGCAACCTGCCGCTGGTGCGCTATCTCGTCCAACAAGGCACCCAGAGCATGCAGGACCGGATGGAGGTGCTCCACGTCTTCTACCCTGCCGCGAAGGCGGAGGACTGGAAGCTCATCGACGCCGGCATCCGCGTGCAGGCGATCAAGAAGACCGATGGCGAAGCGGGCATCGTCCACTATGGCACGGAGGTCATCACGAACGAGGACCGCTCGATCTCCGCCCTCCTCGGCGCGTCTCCGGGCGCTTCGGTATCGGTGAATATCGTGCTGGAAGTGGTGAAGAAATGCTTCCCGCACCTGCTGGACACGCCGGAAGGCAAGGCCCGCATGCGGGAAATGATCCCAACCTGGGACGTGGACATCAAGAAACCGGAGAATGCGAATCTCTACGAGGAGGTCGCCCGCCGGACCGACAACACGCTGCAGCTGGCCTGAGGACCGATTTTCGCCGGAAGCGTTCAGTTCCGCAACTTCGTGCTCGCCCGGAGGTTTGCCCCGGAGAGCATGGAAGCCGCACTGACCTTCCCGCACCTCCGCATGCCATCGTCCCGCCCGATCCTAGCGAATGAAAGCGCGGACGGGGATGACGTGGACGTGGCGTTGATGAGGCGTATCGCGGAGGGCGACGAGCGGGCCTTCCGAGAACTCGTGGAGCGCCATCAGAATGCCGTCGTAGGCACGGTAGCCCGCATGCTCGGGGATCCGACCGAGGCGGAGGACATCGCCCAACTCGCCTTCCTCCGGATCTGGAAGCACGCCAAGCGCTGGCGGCCGGATGCGAAGTTCACGACCTACCTTTTCACCATCACGCGGAATCTCGTTTTCAACGAAAGCCGCCGTCGCTCCCGCCGGAAAGAGGTCTCGTCCGAGGAGCGTGAGGAAGACAGCGGCTTCCAGATGGCGTCCGAAACCCGCCATGAGCCGCAAGAAGAAGCAATGAAGCTCGAGATGCACCAGCAGATCGACCGCGCCATTGCGACCCTCCCCGAGGCGCAGCGCACCGCCGTGATCCTCTACAGCTACGAGTCCCTGCCCTACGAGGAAATCGCCAGCGTGCTGAATACCTCCGTGTCCTCGGTGAAGAGCCTGCTCTTCCGGGCCCGGACGACGCTGCGGGAAAAGCTGGCGAGTTATCTGGCGGAGTAGCCCCCGAATTTCTTCATCCGCGTGCCGAAAGGCTTGCCCGCCGGCAGGTGGAGATCAATGAAAAGGACCGGATATCCAAGGTGCGCTTGGTGGCCGACGGCTTGAGCGGAGATTCTCAAGCTGAGCATCGTCCCATGGGTCGGTGTTCCATCCTACAACTGGTCCAGATGACAGGATCGTGACATGAATATGGGAAAGACGTTCATTCTTCTGAAACTTCGCGGCATCAAAATACGGATAATGAAGTTGAATTGATAACTCCACAAAAGATGAACATCCCCCGCGCCTTGCTCGTTCTTTTCACTGTCCTCACCGGGTTTTCCCAAGCCGCCAGTGTCGCCAGCGGTTCCCTTGCCACCGATCACACGGGACCTTCCACGACCTCGATCAATACCTCCGATACCAACGCCGTCGACTTGAGCGATCTCAGCGGCCTGACTCCCGGGCAGTCGATCCAGATCTCCTTTACCCCCAACAACCCGATAGCATGGGAAGGATCGTTCTTCTACAATGACGGCCAATTGGAGATCGATTGGCGGGCCCAGATCGAGATCAGCGTGGGAGGCGAGACCTTGCTTTACACCGACCTGTGGGAGTTTTCCGGTCCGGCCACGGGGGGTATTCCCTTTGTGGGCGGCTCGAATACCGGTCCTGCGCCGGTGACGCATTGGTTCGTAGTGCCGTGGGGAACGGATCTTAGCTCCGTGAGCATCACCTTGCGGGATCTGTCTTCGATCAGCGGGCCGGGAGCGGGGTTCCTGGACTCGCAGATGGCAATCGCCGGGACCTTGACGACCACTACGGTGCCGGAGCCATCGATGGTGTTATTGTGTGGTCTCGCGCCGGTGATGTTGATGGGGCGGAGACGGAAGAGATGATCGCAGGTCGTTCGTTCCGATGAAACCGCTGCTGCCGGCGCGGCGGGCCGCCACGCCCTACCGAGGGGGGCCGCAGGGCCCTACCGTTATCGTTCGAGGAACTGACGGAACTTCGGCAAGATCTTCTGGAAGAGCGAGTTCTTGCCACCCCGGGCAAGCTGCTCGCCGATGAGTCCCGCGGAATCATCCGGGTCCACCGGTCCCGGGGCTTCGACCACGTGACCGGAGGCTTCGATCCGGCGAACCAGATGCGCCCCCCCTTCCTCGCGGAAGACGGAGACTGTCACGCCGCCACCGCTCAGACGAACCAGGCCGAGAGGAGCGGAGTCCTCATCCGCTGTCAGTGTCACCGCGATCGCCTTTCCGTTCGCTCCTTCAAAGGAGAAACCTTCCTTGTTCCCGCTGTGCCGGGTCACGGCCAGATCCAGCTCCATGCCATCCCGCCAAGCGGCCTGCACCGCCAGCCACGCGAGGATCTGGAGGGCCGTGCCACGATTGTCCGGATGATGGACGATCTCGACCTCACTGACCTCCGGCAAAGCCGCGAGAACCAGCGGATCATCGTAAAGCGCCGCAATCGACACGCGGAATTGGAAGCTCCGCGTCCACGCGAGATCCTGCACCACGAGCTCTTTCGTTGCATTCGCGATCGCATCCGAAATGCGGGCGAAGGACTCCTTCGGATCCGCCCAGTCGGCACTGTCGAAAACGAAGCGATCGACCAAGCTATACAGGCGGTCTTCGAAGATCGGGGTCAGCTCGCCCTGCCACCAGAAGATCAGCGGCAGATCCGAGGCAAGGTGGGCGAACACTGTGTTCCGCAAGCGGCCCGTTGCCTTGCCCGTGAGCGCGAAGGCGATCTGCTCGCAGCACACCGACTTCCGGCCATGCGAGAGATGGCAGTGCGCGGTGATCCAAGCGCGGATCGATGCTTCCGGCGCGGCGCGATCGATCCCGATCAGCAGCGCCCGGCACGCATGCTCGGCGGTGAGTTCACGCACCGCTTCCGAGTTCTTCTCAAGCGAGCCCGGCTCCTCCGAATAAACCGCGAGGTTCATCAGGGAGGCATTCGTGCGGGCATCGTCCTCTTCCCACAGCTTGCGCAGCTCCTTGTCGATGGAGCCGACCGAAACCTCGCGACCGAGTTCGGGATGCATGGATAGGGTGGTCATTGGAGAAAGTTGATGGTCTAAGGTTGAGAGTTGAGAGTTGGAATCGGAGTGAAAGCGCAAGCCGCAGGGCTCTTACTCTCAACTCTCAACCCTCCACTCTCAACTGGACTTCACAGCCTGCGCCAGGAGTTGCCGTCCTTTTGCAGCAGTTCGTCCGCTTCCTTCGGTCCCCAGGTGCCGGCGACGTACTGGGCCATCGGCGGCGGATTGTCGCTCTTGTGCCAAGCGTTCTCGATGTGGTCGATGAAGCGCCATGCCTCCTCCACCTCGTCGCGGCGGGCGAAAAGCGTGGCATCACCAGCCATCGCATCGAGCAACAGGCGCTCGTAAGCTTCCGGACTACCCTTGCCGAAGCTGGTGGCGTAGTGGAAGTCCATCTTCACCGGCTCAAGACGCAGGCTGGTGCCCGGGATCTTCGAAACCATGCGGAGGGAAATGCCTTCGTCCGGCTGGATGCGGATGACCAGCACGTTCGCCCCCGGAACGCCGCCCGGGAGCGCGTTGAAAAGCACGCACGGCGGAGCCTTGAAGTGCACGGAGATCTCCGTGGCCTTCTTTGGCAATTGCTTGCCCATGCGGATGTAGAAAGGAACGCCGCTCCAGCGCCAGGTATCGATCATCAGGCGGACTGCCACGTAGGCCTCCGTCATGCTCTCCGGATCCACACGGTCTTCCTCCCGGTAGCCGGGAACCGGTTTCCCATCGACATGGCCGGTGGTATACTGGGCGCGGATCACGTTCTCCGCAACCTTCTCCGGGGTGTCCCACTGGCGCAGGGAACGGATCACCTTCACCTTCTCATCTCGCACGCCATCGGCGCTGAGATCGGTGGGCGGCTCCATGGTCACGAGGCTCAGGAGCTGCAGCAGGTGGTTCTGCACCATGTCCCGCAGCGCGCCGGACTTGTCGTAGTAGCCGCCGCGGCCGCCTTCCATCCCGAGATTTTCCGCGCAGGTGATCTGCACGTGGGAAATGTAACGGTTGTTCCAGAGCGGTTCGAAGATCGCATTCGCGAAGCGCAGCACCATGATGTTCTGCGCGGTCTCTTTTCCGAGGTAGTGGTCGATCCGATAGGTGTCCTTTTCCTGGAAGGTCCGGTTCACCACTTCATTGAGATGCTGCGCAGTGGCGAGGTTCGTGCCGAAGGGCTTTTCCACGATCACGCGGGACCAGCAGCCGTCCTTCGACTGGTTCAGGCCAGCCCCCTTGAGCTGCTCCAGAATGTCATCGAAGAACTCCGGCGCGCTCGCGATGTAGAAGAGGCGGTTCCCCTTCCCTCCGCGCTCGCGGTCGATCGCGTCCAGCCGCTCGGCCAGGCGCTTGTAGCCATCGGCATCCGTGAACTCGCTTTGGTGGTAGTGGATGCTTTCCACGAATTTCGACCAAAGAGCGTCGTCATGACCGGAGCGGGAAACCTTGCGGTTCAGCTCTTCCAGCCCCTTGCGGAACTCCGCGTCGGACTTCTCCCGGCGGGCAAATCCAACGATCTTCACACCGGGCGGCAATTCGCCGTCCACCGCGAGATTGTAGATCGCGGGCACCAGCTTGCGGTGCGTGAGGTCTCCGGTGGCACCAAAGATCACCACGGTGCAAGGCTCGGGGCGCGAGCGGGAGACGAGGTCTTCGCGAAACGGATTGGTCATAAGGCAGGGCGGCGGTGTCGCTGAAAGTCAGCCCGGGGAAAAGCGAAATGGGTATGAAATCTCGTCAACCTTCGCATCAAAGCGACTATTTCTCCGTCGGTGCCTTTGCCTGCCGAGCCATTTGGAGAAAAATCGGACGCTCGGCGGATTTGTACCATTTCGCATGACCCCGTGCGAAATGCGTCCCCGAACCAGCCCCGAGGTATGGGCTCGCTCGGCATCTTATTAGTAATTCGGACTGATGCTTTCGGTCCAAGGGCACCTGATCGAGGACTCGGTGTAACTGGCGGCTTCCTGAGCCTTCCCTTTCTCTTTTTCGACAAATTGCCATTCATTCGAAAACTCTCCCTTGGGAATCGCTACTTCCGAGCGAACGAACCCTTCTTTTGAAAAATGAAGCCTTAGCACCCTCTTCACGAGAACCTCTTTTCCCTTTCCTTCGCCGTGGTCATACGTTCCTCCAAATTCAAACGAGACCACATAGCCAAGGCCGATTAACCCACCTGGACCGAGCTCGCCGGGATGCGTTGGCTCCGTGATCAACCTAACAGACCCCATCTCCACGGCTTTGGCTCCGAGCAAATCCTCACCCTCAACCCTCACGACCCCATCGCGGATTTTGACCTGCACCTCCAACTGCTTGTCCCCAGACTCATCCACAATGATCTCGATCCCATGCTGCTTCGAGGACAAGGCGACCTGATCAAAGACGATCACTGCTTCATGCGATCCCTTTGCTGGCATGAACGCCAACGCGAAACCAATCAATGCCAGAGGCACAGCATTCATGGGAGTGTGTTCTATTTGGATTCTGACTCCCTTGGGATAAAAATTCATCAGGACAGGATACAGGATGGCCGGTTCGCGTTAGCGCCAGCCCGTCGCCGCGCTCCACACGGCCTCAACCGCAATTCGCTTGCAAATGCGAAGCTCCTGCGCGAAGGATCGCTTGTCGATGCGCGGATCCCCTTTGCTGAGAACTCTGATCGTCCTTGCCGCGCTGCTGGTGACGGGGCTGGCCCTCGCACGGCTCACGGTCAAAGGGCCTGAACGGCAGCCCCCTGCACCGAAAGAAGCAACGACTTCCAATCCGGATATCGGAAAGAAAGCGTCCTTCGAGCTGATCCTGTCCGGGACGGCAAAGGAGATTTCGCTGGAGGGCGGAGGGACGGCAATGGTGAAGACGGACACGGCCGAGCCGGTCACCGGCACGCTGGAACTCTCCGGCGAATCACCGGTCATCTCCTTGCACGTGACTTGGAGCGAGAAGACGCCGGGCCATCGTTTCGCAAAGCTGCGGCTGGAGATCCCGGGCCGGGAGACCCTTGAGCATGTCTTCACCGCACCCGGCGACATCGACGACATCTGGGAACTGCAATGAGCCAGGAACACCACGACTGCTGCGCCCACCACGCCCATCATCACGAGCTGGTGATCGATTCGCTGCGTGTTCACTACCGGAACACGCTGGCGCTGGATGATGTTTCCTTTGCAACCTCCTGCGGGAACCGCGTCGCGCTCGTGGGGCCGAACGGCGCTGGAAAGAGCACCCTCTTGAAGGCCATCGCGGGCCTCGTCCCCCGCTCCGCCGGCAGCATCCGTTGGCGGGGCACGGCGGTAAAACGCTGGTCGCGGGAGTTCGCTTATCTTCCCCAGCGGGAGGAGGTGGATTGGTCCTTTCCCATCACGGTCCGTGGCCTGGTGGAAATGGGCCGCTATCCCCAGACAGGACTCTTCGGCCGCTTCCGGGAGCAGGATGATGCCGCGGTGAACTCGGCGCTCGCCTCGCTGGACCTGCTCGATCTCCAGAAGCGCCAGATCCGGGAACTCTCCGGCGGCCAACAGCAACGCGCCTTCCTCGCCCGGGCCCTCGCTCAAGAGGCGCATGTTCTCTTGCTCGATGAGCCCTTCACTGGCCTCGACCGCAATGCCTCGCGACAACTCGGCGAGCTGTTGGAACGCTTGTCCCATGAAGGCCGGCTCGTGATCGCCTCGCACCATGATCTCGCGACCGCGCCCCGCTTGTTTGATGAGGCGCTGCTTTTAAAGACCCGCCCGATCGGCTTCGGCGCCGCTTCCGAAGTGCTCGCCGCGAAGAACCTCGACCAAGCCTTCGGCCACGTCGATGACGCCGAAGATCGCGCCACCCCGAAAGCCGTGGCCTCCGCCCTCTGACCTCTGACCTCTGACCTCTGACCTCTGACCTCTGACCTCTGACCTCTGACCTCTGACCTCTGACCTTCCCGGCCTTGGAACTTTTCTCCAACCCCTTCTACCAGCGGGCTCTCGCTGCAGCCCTGCTGATCGGTTTCGCGAACGGCTTCTTCAGCGGCTTCGTGGTGCTGCGCCGGAACGCCCTTTCCGTCAGCGCACTCTCGCACACCATGCTTCCCGGGATCGCCCTGGGCATCCTCATGACCGGTGCGCTCACCCAGGTGAGCGGCTTTCTCGGTGCACTCTTCGCGGCGCTGATGGTCGGACTCGGTTCGGTCGCGATCGCCCGGGGGAACCGCGTCGCTCATGGAACCGCCCTCGCGGTGATCTACACCTCCGCCTTCGCCGCCGGCGTGGCGATCCTGCCGCACCTGAATACCCGGCAGGAGCTCGAGCATTGGCTCTTCGGCGACATCATGGCCGTCGGAAATGCCGACCTGTGGGTGGCTTTCGGCATCGGCGCGGTGACGCTGCTGGTGGCAAATCTCCTGATGCGCCCGCTGCTGCTCACGATGTTCGAGCCGAATGTCGCCGCGGCCCAAGGCGTGCCGGTGCGGGCGATGCAGTATCTGCTCTTCGCACTGCTGGTGCTCTCCCTCGTTGGCTCGCTGCAAGCGGTGGGCTGCGTCCTTTCGGTAGGCATGCTCGTCGCCCCGGGGGCCACGGTTTCGCTGATGACGGACCGGACCTCGGCGCTGTTCTGGGGTGGCGGAGTGATCGGAGCGCTGGGCGCGGCGGCGGGGGTTTTGCTCTCCGCCTGGCTCGGGCTTACCCCCGGGCCGGTGATCGTGATGTTGCTCGGTGTGCTGTTCCTCGCTGCGTGGGTCTTCAGCCCGAGATACGGCGTGATCGCGGCGAGGAGACGGTGAAGCATTCCCCGGCCGCGTGAATCATGCGGCTCAAATGAAAAAGGCCCCGCACGACATTGCTGCCGGGCGGGGCCATGAGAAAAAATCCGGAGCTCAGAACTCCTTCCCGGCTTTCACGCCACCGTAGTGGGCTTCGGTTTCGCTGCCGAAGCGGCCTTCGTATTCGAGGCCGAGGTTCCAACCGTTGTCGAAGTAGTAGGCAAGGCCGGCGCCGACAACGGCGACGTCTTCATCGCGGGAGCCGGACGGGAAGCCGAATGCGGACGCGGTGCCGTCTTCAAACTCATGTTCCCACGCGGCGCGGATTTGCGGAACCCAAGCCCCGTCCGATCCGCGGATCTTCCAGGAAATTTGGTAACCGAGGATGGAGACCAGCGAGTCCACATCCTGCTCGCCGAAGTAGGTCGCACCGGGGCCAACCTCCGTGTAGGCATCGACAGTGCCGGTGATGTAGCGCAGGCCGGCATACGGACCGTGAACGACGTCGTCCTCGCCGAAATTCACGCCGACCGTCAATTCAAGCTCGTGGGTATCGGCATCCGGCGAACCGGTGGCGATGCCACCGCCGGTGAAACGGCGGGTTTCGTAGGAGTGCATGCCGTAGGCATACATCAGGCCCGCCCAGAAATCGGCGGAGCCGAAGGCATCCCGGCGGTAGTAGGAAAGATAAGGGATCAGCGAGACGGAATCGATATCGGCACTGCCCACGCTTCCCATTTCAAGGTCGCCGGTCGCGGCTGAGACTCCGAAGCCGATGCTCCATTCACGGTTCAAGTGATGCTCCACACCGACGGCACCGCCGAACACTTCCATTGACGTTTCCGCGGCGCCGGTTACCAGCGTGGGCGGGCAATACTTCTTCTTCGAGCGTTGGCGGAAGCTCTCTCCGTCGTGGTCTTCGGAATAGTAGAAGAGCGAACCGAACACTTCCCATTTCTTCGGATAAGGAACGGCGACCGAGGCGACCTTTGCGTCCTTGGCGGAAGACATGCCCCCCTTCGAGCTATACGCCGGGGCCACAGCAACCGATGGCTCGTCCATCAGGATCGAGCCGGGACGGACGCCCGCGCGATTCCGATACATGCGTCCGCTCACGTCGCGGGTGGAGGCATAGGCCACGCTCAAAGCGCTGGATCCGACCGCCGTGGAAGTCGCCTGGCGATTATCGGGAAAGATCTCGCATGGGCACTCCGGCTCTCCGCCAGCGTGAACGAGTGAGGTGCCGGTCATGGCGGCAGTGGCCAAGACCCGCAAAAACGATGCGGTGGGGGTTGTCATCGGGGGGATGGGGGTGAACCGGCTTGCCTTGGGTCGCAAGCGGCAGGGTTTCTATCAATAGCAGGCGGGGGAGATATCCGACAAGAAAAGAATATCTTTCTAAGTCAGCAGAATATCTAACCAAACCGTATTTTAAAATTACGTGATCACGTATTTCAGGTTTTCCCGGAATGCCGATACCATGATTCCTGGGAAATCCCCTTCCTTGACCCCCTTCCCCTCTGAACTAGCCTCCTGTGGTGAGCCGCGCCGAGCCAATGTCATCCCTCCAATTCGATTGCCCGGCGTGTGGCGTGACTTTGGCCGTTCCTCCCTCCGCGACAGGAATCCAAGGGCCCTGCCCGAAGTGCTGGCAGGAAATCGTTAGCCCCGACCCCGCAAGAGGCCTGCCTGCCCAGCGGGTGCAGCTGCCCCAAGCCGCGCCCCCTCCTGCTCCGGCCCCCGCTCCGGCCCCCGCTCCGGCACCCGCTCCGGCACCCGCTCCGGCACCCGCTCCGGCACCCGCTACCGAACCACAGCTAACGGAAGAGACTCTGCCCTCTGACGTTCTAGCAGAGCGTCCGGCCCGGATGTCGTGGGTGGCACCCGCGCTCGTCTCGGCCTTGGTCTTTTCAACGGCCGGATTCTTCATCGGGAAATCCCAGCGGGCGGCAAGCTCGGTGGAAAGATTGCAGACCGAGCAGCCGGAGCTTCCCCCTGTGCCTCCGGCAGCCCCGACACCGAAGCCTGCCGACCCACTCCCTCCCATTCCGGAGCCGCCGAAGCTCGCGGAAAATCCCGCTCCCCCGCCTCAGCCGACCCAGGAAAAGCTCAGCGCGGATGCCACGCTCAAGGCCTTCCTCGACGCCCCGGATTGGAAAACGCGGGTGGAACTCGTCATTTTCCCGGACGACATGCGGGCCTCAATGGAGGCGCGGGCCACGGAGCTGGGAGACGGACCGATCGCAACCACCTCCGTTGCCCTCGTCGATATCGCGAAGGGCACGCACATCTACAAGGTCTGCACGTCTGCCATCCCCGAAGGCTTTCCTGTCGCCGTGGTGGAAACGGAGGATGGTGCGAAGGTGAATTGGGAATCCTTCGTGAACTTTCACGATGACCTTTTCCGCAAGTTCATCGAAGGCCCGCCTGGCAGGACGGGAGTCTTCCACGTGCTGGTGAAGCCGGAGCCGCTGGCTTCGGGTGAAGCGGAGTCCCACTTCGTCCGCTACCGCCTGAGCGTGCCCATGCCAAAGCGCGAGCAACTGGCATGGATGAGAAAAGACTCCGTCGCCCTCGCCCGCCTGCGCGGTATTTTCGAGGGCTCCGGCAAGATGGAGAAGCCCCTGGTGGACAAACTTGCTGCCACGGACGGCATCCCGCTCGTCCTTTCGCTCGCGAAGCGCGAGGCGAACGACGGCCAAAAGTTCATCGAGATCACCGATTTGGTCGGGCTCGGCTGGGGCCCCTCCCCGGAATAAGAGGCGGTCTGAAAAATGTGGCTGGGGCATCTTGCCCCAGTTCGTTTGAGAGGCGTCCCGCCTCTCTGCCTTGATGCTGTGTTTCCGCCCTATGAAGGAATTCTCCCCGGAGATATTTTTCGGACGGGCTCTCAGGCCTACTTCAACGAGCGGATGAAGAGCACGATGCTCTGCATCTCCGACTCGCTGAGAACGCCGGAGTAGCTTCCCATGCCCAGCGAGAATCCTTTCACGATGACCTTGTTCGGCTCGGTCATCGACTCGACCAGATAGGCATCGTCCGCGGTCCGGCTGGTGCCATTCGTAAAGGCCCGTTGCGCACCATGGAGACCTTTCCATGTGGGGCCGCTGTGCCCTTCCTGTTTTCCATCGATGGAGTGGCAGGCGATGCAGCCGTATCTCGTGGCGAGTTCCTTGCCGGCTTCGACCGTGGGCTTGGCATTTGCCGACGCATCCATTTGCACCGATGCAACCGACGGATCGAGCTTCGGTGGCTCGAACCCGAGTTCAGCCCATGCCGCCGGTGCCGGATTGGAGACGGTGAAATAGACGGATCGTGGCTCGGCTTTGCTGCCCTTCAGCGCGAAACGGTGGGAAATTTCCAGCTGCATCGTCGGCTTCATGGCCGGGATGTGGATGAAAACGCTTTTGCCATCCTTGGAAAGGAAGGTGCCACCGGTTGCCACCGGATCGACACCATTCGTCCCATCACGCTTCAGGCGCGGCGATCCGTAGCCTGAGCTCCGGCGGTATTGCCACTCCTTCGCCTGAACGCCTTCAGGAGTCACGCTGGCCGGATCGAGCGAAGCATCGAACTGAAGCATCACGCCTTCTTTCACCACCCGGGCATCCACCGCGGTGACGGCTGGTTCGCCGGATGAACGAAGCCGGCCGATGCCTTCAAGCTCCGGCGCACCGGAGTCATAGACGCGGAAGCCGGCAAGCCAGATGGAACCATCTCCCGGATGGGTGCGTGCGTGGATGACGGGCAAGCCGGTATCGATCCCGAGCGGGATCACCGCCCCTTCTGTCGCCGGCCACTTTGTCGCGGGACGGACGAGGAAAAGACGGCCGGTGCCGTAGGAGAGGTGCAACACGCCACCCTCCCAAGCCTTGAAGGCACTGCCGCGCACCCACATCGGAGATGACGAGGAGGTGTCCTGATCATGGGGAACCCACACCGCAGGCGGGGTGATGTTCTTCGCGTCCCGAAGCCCGAAGCCGAAGGTCGATCCCGGCTCCACGGGAAAGCTGCCCGACGAGGGAACCCAGTGTCCCTGCTGCTCCGACATCATGATGCGTCCGGAGACCGGGTCTCGGGCGAAGAAGGGTTCACGGGCATGCGAGCCGATCATTTCGAGCTCCGTGCCGTCCGCCGAGATCATCATGATCGCCCCGCTGTGCGGGTTCGTCGGTGCGAGATTGGTCAGGGACTTGTCATCGGTCACGATCCCGCCGGTCGAACACCAGGTGCGCCCGGTTTCATCCACCTCCATGTCCAGAGGATAGCCGCGGACCCCGGCGGTATGATGGACCAAACTACTATGGTTCTCGTAAAAATCGGTCTCGCCATCGGCATTCGTATCGCGAAGGCGGACGATGCCGTTGCGGGTGAAAACCTGCACCACGCCGCCGACTTGCTCTATCGAAAGAGGTTCGCAGAGGCCTGCCGCAATGCGGGTCCAGCGGACGCGGCCGCCAGCGATATCGAGTCGCCAGACGTCTCCCTCGAAGGTGACGACCGCCGCCCTTTCCGGGGAAGGGAAGACGATATCGGCAGGGCGCACGCGACGCTTGAAAGGATTGTTCTCCGGCAGTCCGATGCGGTCCATGACCCAGCCCGGACCGGACTTCGATGCCTCTTGGATCCTGCCTTCAACGCCTTGCTTCCAGCGGGCGGGATTGGCCGAAGGCACCGCCGGAGTCTTCGTCGCGGAGGCCCCTTTCTCCGCCCCGTAGGTTAGGGTGACGCGGCGTTCCTGCTTCGACACAACGAGGCGGGCGAAGAGCTTTCCATCGCGGGTCTCCAGCTTCAGTCCGGGATGATTCGAGGAAACCTGGAGTCTCTCCGAGGATGCCTCACGGGGAGTGGTGACCTTGAAATCGCCCGCCGCGACCAGGAATAGGATCTCATCTCCCCCGCCAACCGCCAGATGGCGCTGCAGAGATCTACGATCCGCTTCGTACCATTCGCTGATCTTGATCCCCTTGTTCTCATACATCAGCACGCCGGACTTCCCCGCCACCTGATAGCCGGAAAAGCGACGTCCGTTTGCCTCCAAACCTCCCCGGCCGGGATCACCTCCATGGACAGGGCGCGGGTCCTTGAGCAAATCATCCGGCACACTCCCGACACCCGGCAGCGCGGGCGAAAGTGCGATGCTCCCCGAAGCAGGCATCGGCGGCTTCACTCCGCCCTTCCGGGTTGGCTTCTCCCACGACGCTTGGGACATGAGCACCAGCGATACCGGCGGCTTCCCTTTCTCGGCATGCACCCACAAGGCAGGGCGCAGGAGATCCTGGTCGAATACCACCCACTCGTCTTCGGCCGCTTGCACAAGAAGGCCGCGTGCGATGATTCCCGAGGGCCCCGCGTCCACCGAACTCCCGTAAACCGGCATCGTGGGATCGAAGAATGGGGCGACCGCATGGCAAGGGAATGCTCCGCCAAGGACGGCGAGCAGAATGCGGCACCACGGGGCTTTCATAGCAAAGAACATGGATATCGGGCTTCGTTTCGGCAAGAACCCTCGGAAAATTTGCATGCAAAATACGCCAGGCGCGCGACACTTCTTCCGCGAAATCGTCCCGCAGCTTGGATTGACGGAGTTGTGCTCTCTGCGGCGTAGAGTGTGCGATGCGCTTCATCCCCGTCTGTCTGCTGGCTTCGGTCGCTTTGGCAACCGCCGACGAAGTCCGGCTGAATCAGATCCAGACCATCGGCAGCCACAATTCGTATCATGTCGCGCCACCGGCCGAGCTGTTGAAAACAATCGTGAAATTCAACAAGGACGCGGAGGCTTGGAACTACACCCATCCCTCGTTGGCCGCCCAATTGGACATGGGCGTGCGGCAATTCGAACTTGATGTCTTCGCCGATTCCAAGGGCGGGCTATTCTCCAAGCCAAGCATCCTTCAACTCACAAAGCTCTCCGGAGCGAAAGACACCAGCGTCGATCCCGCCGGTGAACTCACCAAGCCCGGCTTTAAGGTCTTGCACGTTCCGGAAATCGACTGTTGGAGCAACACTCCCACGCTGAAGGGCGGGCTCGGGGAGATGCTAGCGTGGTCCGACCAGCATCCCCGTCACTTGCCGTTGATGATCCTGCTGGAGTGCAAGGATCAGCCGCAGCCCCCCCTGCCCACCAAGCCGGAACCGCTCACGCGGGAGCGTCTGCTCGATTTGGAGAAAGAGATTCTCTCGGTAATCCCCACGGATCGGATCCTGAAACCCGATGACGTCCGCGGTAAGCTGGCAACCCTCCGCGAAGGCATCGAAAAGAACGGCTGGCCGCTTCTCGACACACTCCGCGGCAAGTTCCTGTTCTGCCTCGATAATACCGACGCAATCCGTGATCGCTACTTGGAAGGTAATCCCGCACTCGAAGGCCGCTTGATCTTCGTCAGCGCTCCCGACGCCAAGCATCCCGCGGCCGGATGGTTCAAGTGCAACGACCCGATCCGAGAACAGGAAAAGATCCGCGAACTGGTGAAGGCTGGGTTTCTTGTGAGAACGCGCACGGACACGAGCAAGCCGGATGCGGAGATGAAGAGGAATGCATTTGGAAGTGGTGCGCAATGGGTGAGCACGGACCATTTCCGTGTAGAAGATCCGGAACGGGTGGAGTTTGAAGGCGGTTCCATCGTGCGGGGAAATCCGGTGTCGGGTGCCCCTGCCGCGAAGATCGAGCCGTGAGCGTATGGAGGCCCAGAGTAGCCGACTGCTCCGCTGCCGGAGAGTGCTCACGCCTCTGGCGTGCGTGAACCGTGCCCGGCAGCTCGTCTGCATCTGATGGCTTGCCATCAACCGGAGGCCATGGACTGCGGCTACCCGGCCCGCCGAATGATTTCTAGCAACGCCGGCAGTCCAAAAAATGGTAGGGCGTGGCGGCCCTTCCGCGCCCCCTTTCGCGGCACGGGCCGCATCGCGAGGTATGCCCTTCCACCCCGGTATGCATGGAAATGCTTCGCAGGCGTGGGGTGAGAGGAGGAGCTGCTTCCGGTAGGATTCGCGGATCGCACGATGCGGCATTTTCGCCGCCGAAGGCCATGGACTGCGCCCGGGAGCGAGGTCCACTCAAGCCCCCGTGGACGATCAGCGGTTGGCTCTTCCAAGGAGCCACTCACGACACGTCTGTCATCAACCGCACCCGAACCCGGAGAATGGGCGTCTGATTCAACATTTCGCATATCCACTAAAGAAACCGAATACCTTAATATCACCTAACATCAAAACACCATTAATCATTACACTAGAAACCCGGGCGCGATTTATGCTTACACACCAGAAATACAACACAAACACACACTCACCCCTTAGAACAATAGCATCAAAAATGTCACAGTTTGAGTTGACCTAATTCACCTTAATACCAAGTATAATACGACAACCCTGATGAATACCAATCATCTCATGGCCTAGCTGAGTACCGGCGAACCAATACAACTTTTTACCAGCGCCCAACCGCCGTTCACAAAACGACACAAAACGCCGTCAATCAACGACTAACACACTCACCTCAAATCCTTTTCCTCCCATGAAGAGAGTCAAAGAAGTAACTAAAGTTCCGGCTTTCCTAGAAAATCCATCCTCGCTGCTCGAAAAACCGCTCCGCTGGAAGTCCGCCTCACTTGAAGAGCAAAAAATGTTGAGTAATCTTCAAGGGAACATTCTCAAGGGACATGGACGAGACTTCACTTGGAACATTTTCTTCAGATTCGGCGCGGACACACTGCTCTCCAAGCGCGCAGTCCGAGAACTCGGGAATTATCATGTTACCGACGCCTACACGCAGCTTTTAGCCAACGAAGCTTACAAAACCGAAAAGAAGGATGGTGGCACCTTCCTTTCCCTCTTCCTCAGTTCGCTCGGGTACGCCGCGCTTGGCCTCGAGTTCAAGGCTCCGGAAGAAAACAAAGCCTTCGAGTCGGGGATGAGAGACGCCTCTAGCATCGCGAATCTGGCCGATCCCGCCGTCGACAACTGGGAGGACGCGTTCAAAGGACCGATCCATGGGATGGTCCTGGTAGCTGACGACACTCCTACCCGTGGCGTGGCGGCGGCGGAAAAAATAGAAGAGATACTGACCGGTGCCGGCGCGGCAGTCATCCATATCCAAGCCGGAAAGGCGCTTCGCAACGCGGTCAACCTGGGCATCGAGCACTTTGGCTACGTCGACGGCAGGAGCCAACCGCTCATGCTGTTGGAGGACATTGAGAAGGAGTCCCGGGAAGACGGCATCTCCCGCTGGGATTCTGGCTTTCCCCTCGGCCTCGCATTGGTTCCCGATCCCTTGGCCAAGGTGCGCAATCCTCAAACCGGGGATCTGGGAGATGTCATTGCCGACCCGACCGCATTCGGCAGCTTCTTCGTCTTCCGCAAGCTCGAGCAAAATGTCGCCGGCTTCAAAACCGAGGAGCAAAGGCTGGCAAACGATTTGCTTCTTAACGGGGGGCAACGGTTGCTGGCCGGCGCCCTGGTGGTTGGGCGATTTGAGGACGGAACTCCCGTTACCCTGTCCCCGTCACCCAAGGGAGGCACTCCGACCAACGATTTCGACTACGACGGTGATCTGGCGGCATCGCGCTGTCCGTTTCACGCGCACGTCCGCAAGACCAATCCTCGCGGCACGGGAGGATTCGAACCCGAATTCAATTTCCACACGCCGTCCGCCCTCACCGAGCGATCCCGTCTCATGCCGCGGCGGGGGATCACCTACGAGGACACGACCCGGGTCCCTCCCACCGAGCTTCCCCAGGTTTCCTCCGAAGAGGAGTTCAAGGAGAAGGTTCTCCATCTTCTGCCCTCCGATGGCGTCGGCCTGCTTTTCATGGCCTACAATTCGAAACTCGATCAGCAGTTCGTCTTCACCCAGCAGACGTGGGCGAACAACCTCGGATTTCCGAATATAAAGCCCGATCCCGGGCGAGACGGAGTGATCGGCCAAGATGGCAACATCCCGGGCGGGCAGTTGTTTCCGAAGGTCTGGGACGACCCCGCCTCGGGAACGGAGTCTTTCGATTTCGGCAAGTTCGTCACCATGAAGGGTGGCGAGTACTTCTTCGCCCCGAGCTTGGTCTTCCTCCGGAACATCTAGGTCCCGCGGCTAACGTTTCCTCCCCCTTTCCCGAATTCTTTTCTCCCCAGCAGTCATGCCACTCAAACAAACTGCCGTAACCGGGATCCCGTTCCCCGACAAGGTTCCCGATGTCCAGCGCACGTCCTTCTCCCTGGACGTCATGGGGCGCTTCATCTGCAACAGCTACGATGAAGCCATTGCCAATCCCGACTTCGACGTGGTCGTCATCGGCTCCGGAATGTATGGAGCCTATGCTGCGGCAAAGCTTTACCGCGACAGCCGTAGCAAGGCAGCCCAAGACGCCCGGAGTAAACCGCTCCGCATCCTTGTCCTGGAGGCGGGACCATTTTTGGTCCACGAGCATAGTCAAAACATCCCGGACTTGAACCTGAGCAACCCGTTCAAAGGCGAGCCCCCCGACGATCCCAAATACCTCGTCTGGGGAAAGGGGTGGAGAAGCGGAAATACCTACTTCCCGGGAACGGCTTACTGCGTGGGCGGGAAGTCCCTCTACTGGGGAGGCTGGTGTCCACGGCTGCGGGATGCGGATCTTGCGCAATGGCCCGAAGAAGTTCGCGATTACCTGCTCAATCCGCCCAAGTATCCCTCGAACTTTCCGAACCGCCTTTCCTCCCCCGGCAACAACAGTGTCTACGAGGAAGTCGAGTTCGAGATGGGGGTGAAACCGCCAGATGACTTCGTTTTCGATCCGGTCAACGGCAAGGATGAGCCGGACAACATCACCGGGCTGAACAGGGCCTTCGGTGACCGAATCAGGTCCGCCCTGGGCGATCTCCGCGCGAACGGTGGCACCCCGCTGCAAGATCCGGAACCGCCACCGATCGCCGTGCAGACGCAGTCATTCGTTTCCGGCGTGTTTTCACCGGACAAATTCAGCAGTTTGACCCTGCTGATATCGGCCTTGAGGTCCACCAAGAATGACAATGACGACAAGAAAAGCGGTATCTTTCTCGTCCCCCACGCCCACGTCTCCAAGCTCGTGGTCCCGCAGATCCGGAAGGACGGAGCCGACACCGAAGGCTACCGGGTCACCTCAATCCAGCTAACCGCGGATGGAGCGCCCAAGACCCTCACGATCGGCCCCTCGTGCACCGTCATTCTCGCATTGGGCTGCATCGAGTCCACCCGGCTGGCCCTCGAATCGTTTCCCACCGCTCCCCATCGCGGCGGGGACGAACTGATGGGAAGAAACCTGATGGCCCATCTGCGCTTTGATTTCGGGTTCAACATCGATCGCAACGACTTCCGGGACTGGTTCAACCAGAACAACAATAACAAGGTTCTCAGCGACAACCTGCAAACCGCTGCTTTCCACGTGCAGGCAAACACGAATGAAGGACGCTTCCATCTTCAGGTGTACGCCACCGGCACGGAGTTCGGAGGCGATGGCGAAGGCTTGTTCTATAAAATGATCCCGGACGCGGAGCTGGCCCAGCAACTTGCGGACGACCAGACTGAAAACACGATCAAAGTAATCTTCCGCGCTTGCGGGGAGATGCGCGGCGATCGCACGGCAAAGGTCTATGACCCCGGTACGAACTGGATCGATCTCGCGAAATCTCCCGCCGATCAAGATACCCAATTCGGCCACGGCAGGGCATTCGTCCACTACGAGGATCAGAGCAACGCTCCGATTTGGAAACTCATGCGCGACGCCTGCGAGGGTCTCGCGGGATCCATCGGTGCAAATGCCTTTCCTCCGGAGGATAAACATGGGGTCGGAACCACGTGGCACGATTCCGGAACCCTCTTCATGGGGAACGACCCTGCGGAATCGGTTACGGATGAGAACGGTCATTTCCATCACATTGCGAACGCGATGTGCGTGGACCAAGCGCTATTCCCCACGGTGGGCTCGGCAAATCCCGTGCTGACCGGCCTCTGCCTTTCCCGGAAGGCGACGGAGTCCCTTCTCGAGCGCTTCACCAGCGAACCGGAGCCCGGCGCCGCCGACATCGCCCGCGAGAAGGCCGATGGATTCGAGTTCCTTCTGGAGGGAGCGAACTCCGCGAAGTGGAAGGTTAACAACCCGCTCCTCGTCGACGGGCAGCCCCTACTGATCGAGAACGGCACCGTGCTGGAGGTGCAAGACGCCAACATTTCCCGAACCGGCCTGGGGGTTGCTTACTATGACGATCCAAGTCTCTTCGGCGACTTCGAACTGCGCCTCCAGTGGAAGGCCTTTTTCGATGACGGCACCGGGGGCGACATCACGGCAAATTCAGGGATCTTCTTGCGCTGTCCCTTGCCACCGGGACAACTCACGGACGCCAACTTTTACGACAAGGCCGTGGAGATCCAGATCGACGATACGGGCTACGACGCAGAGAAGCGGAGATTCCGGAGTCCGCTGCACCGCACCGGTGCGATCTACAAGGTGGCACCGGCCCGGGTCCGCATCCAGAAGATCCCCGCCACGAAGAACACGCCCGGCTTCTGGAACACTTACCACATCGTCGCACGGGGAACCCGGATACGCGTGGAATTGAACGGCTCGCTTGTCAGCGAGGGAGACGTGAGCGCCGCGCTGTCCGCACCGGGCCACATCGCCTTCCAGTTCCACACTGGTAAAGTGCAGTTCAGGTCGGTCCGCGTGAAACGACTGTAACGCCTGCGCCGGCTGGCGCGGACCTTCCTTCCAACCGAAAAGCTCCGCCTGAAGACAGGCGGAGCTTTTCCTTTGAACTGTCAATAGAGGTACTCGCGCCAATCAATAGCGGTAGTGGTCCGCCTTGTAAGGACCTTCGACCGGGACGCTGATGTAGTCGGCCTGTTCCTTGGTAAGGGTCGTGAGCTTCGCACCCACCTTCGCGAGGTGAAGACGGGCGACTTCCTCATCGAGCTTCTTGTCGAGAACCTTCACTTCACCGGCCTTGTAGATGTCCTTGTTCTTCCAGAGATCGATCTGGGCAAGGGTCTGGTTGGTGAAGCTGTTCGACATCACGAAGCTCGGGTGGCCGGTGGCGCAACCGAGGTTCACCAAGCGGCCTTCGGCGAGCATGTAGATGCTGTTGCCCGTCGGGAAGGTGTACTTGTCCACCTGCGGCTTGATGTTCGTGCGCTTCACGCCGGGAGCAGCGTTGAGCTTGTCGATCTGGATCTCGTTGTCGAAGTGACCGATGTTACAGACGATCGCCTGGTCCTTCATCTTCTCCATGTGCTCGAGGCGGATGATGTCGAAGTTACCCGTGGTGGTGACGTAGATGTCGCCCCAGCCGAGGGTGTCTTCAACGGTCAGCACGCGGAAGCCTTCCATCGCCGCCTGCAAGGCGCAGATCGGATCGACTTCAGTGACGACCACCTGCGCGCCTTGGCCGCGGAGAGCCTGGGCGCAGCCCTTGCCCACATCGCCGTAGCCGCAGACCACGCCGACCTTGCCGGAGATCATCACGTCGGTGGCACGCTTGATGCCATCGACCAGCGACTCGCGGCAGCCGTAAAGGTTGTCGAACTTCGACTTGGTCACGGAGTCGTTCACGTTGATCGCAGGAACGAGCAGCGTGCCAGCCTTCGCCATCTGATAGAGGCGATGGACACCGGTGGTGGTCTCTTCGGAGACGCCCTTCCAATCCTTCACGATCGTCGCGAAGATACCGGGTTGCTCCTGGCCGATCTTCTTGAGAAGATCCTTGATGACCTTCACCTCGTGGTTGTCGGAAGGAGTGTTCACCCAATCCGAACCGTTCTCCATTTCGTAGCCCTTGTGGATGAGCAGCGTGGCATCGCCACCGTCATCGACGATCAGTTCCGGGCCGAGGCCTGCCGGATTCACCAGCGCCTGCCAAGTACACCACCAGTATTCTTCCAGCGTCTCGCCCTTCCAGGCGAAGACCGGAATCCCAGCGGCAGCGATAGCGGCAGCGGCGTGATCCTGGGTCGAGAAGATGTTGCAGGAAACCCAGCGCACTTCGGCACCGAGTTCGACGAGCGTCTCGATAAGGACAGCCGTCTGGATCGTCATGTGCAGCGAGCCCATGATGCGCACACCCTTGAGCGGCTTCTCAGGACCGTACTTCGCACGGGTTGCCATGAGGCCGGGCATTTCGTGCTCGGCGATTTCGATTTCCTTGCGACCGAACTCCGCAAGGGAGATATCGGCGACTTTGTAATCAGTGAAGGTAGTGGACATGATCGTAGTAGGTTACTTGATGGCCTTCTGGAGGGCTGCGACCTTATCGGTGCGCTCCCAGGTGAGGTCGGCGTCGTCCTTGCCGAAGTGGCCGTAATTGGTGGACTTGCCGTAGATGGGACGAAGCAGGTTAAGCTGCTTCACGATATCGGCGGGCTTGAAAGAGAACACCGCTTGGACCGCGGCGAGGATCTTGTCATCGGCGACGGTGCCGGTGCCGAAGGTGTCGATGTGGACGCTCACCGGCAGCGGGTGACCGATGGCGTAGGCGAACTGAACCTCGCACTTCTCTGCGAGACCGGCGGCGACCACGTTCTTCGCAACCCAGCGGCCCATGTAGGCGGCGGAGCGGTCGACCTTCGAGGGATCCTTGCCGGAAAAGGCACCGCCACCGTGACGGCCCATGCCACCGTAGGTATCGACGATGATCTTGCGGCCGGTCAGACCGGAGTCGCCCTGCGGGCCACCCACCACGAACTTGCCGGTCGGATTGATGAGATACTCGGTATCCTTCGTGAGCATGTTCTTCGGCAGGACCTTTTTGATCACTTGCTCGATGCAGAACTTTTCGATCTCGGCGTGGCTGACATCGGCGGCGTGCTGGGTGGAAATCACCACGTTCACGATCCGGGTCGGCTTGCCATCGACATACTCGACGGAGACTTGGGACTTGGCATCCGGGCGCAGCCACTTGGCGGCCTTGCCAGCCTTGCGGATGCGGGTGAGCTCGCGGCCCAGGCGGTGGGCATACATAATCGGCGCGGGCATCAGCTCCGGCGTCTCGTTGCAGGCGTAACCGAACATGATGCCTTGGTCGCCGGCACCCTGTTCGCCGTGCTTCTTGCCTTCCGCTTCCTTCGCGTCCACGCCTTGGGCGATGTCCGGGCTCTGGATGGTCAGGTAGTTGTTGATGAAGATCTGGTCGGCATGGAACACGTCATCGCTGTTCGTGTAGCCGATACCGCGGACGGCTTCGCGGATGATCTTGCCGATATTGATGACTTCGTCGATCGGCTTTGTGGTGCCCTTCTTCAGATTCTGAAGCTTGGGGATGGTGATTTCACCGCCGACCACGACGACATTGCTCTTCACGAAGGTTTCGCAGGCGACCCGGGCCTTGGAATCGTAGGCCAAGCAGGCATCGAGGATCGCATCGGAGATCGTGTCGGCCACTTTGTCCGGATGGCCTTCGCCGACGGACTCGGAAGAGAAAATGTAGGTGCTCATGGGCTGATCAATTTTCGTATCGTCAAATCGCGATGGGTTGATGTAACGGTTCGTCCATGGCGTCAATGCTGAAATCCCTGAAGCTGCTCACCGATCCCACGCGGCTGAGAATCCTGCTGCTTCTGGACGCGGAGGCCCTGAGCGTGGCCGACTTGCAGGAACTGCTCGGCATGGGCCAGAGCCGGATTTCCACGCAGCTCTCCCAACTGAAAAGCGGCGGACTGGTCCGGGACGAACGCAGCGGAAAGCACAATTTCTACCGCTCCGAAATGGGCAAGGACCTCTGCAAGCTGGCCAAGGAAGCCGCGAAAGAGGTGCCGGAGGTGGAGAAAGACGCCGCGTCCCTCAGGCACCTCCAGCGCAAGCGCCGCGACAAAACCCGCGCCTACTTCGACGAACTCGCCGGCCGCTTCGGTAAGGATTACGTCCCCGGCCGCTCCTGGAAGGGCCTCGCCGAGGCGCTACTAAAGGTCACCAACCATGGCGTGGTCGCGGACCTCGGCGCGGGAGAAGGCACGCTGGCCCAGATGCTCGCCCGCCAGGCAGATCGGGTCATCGCCGTGGATCTCTCACCGAAGATGGTCGAGTTCGGCCGCGAACTCGCCCTCCGCCATGACCTCCAAAATCTCGAATACCGCCTCGGCGACATCGAGGAGCCGCCGCTCGACGATGCCAGCGTGGACCTCGCCTTCCTGAGCCAGGCGCTTCACCACGCGGGCAGCCCGCAGCATGCGTTGGAGCAGGCCTTCCGGATCGTGAAACCGGGCGGCAAGCTGGTGGTGCTGGATCTTCTCCAGCACAACTTCGAAGAGGCCCGCGAACTCTACGCCGATGTCTGGCTCGGCTTCAGCGAAGGAGAATTGGCCACGATGCTCGAGTTTGCGGGCTTTCGGGAAATCGAGACCGCAGTGGTTGACCGCGAGCCGGAACCGCCGAATTTCCAGACACTGCTGGCAGTGGCAAGTAAGCCGTAGTAGTTAGTTGCATGGCCGATTCTCGGGCGCGACCTCGCCCTCACCCGCTTATCCGTGAAAAGGAACTCCCGCCAGAAGCTGTTGCTACCGCACGAGTGTGAGCGCTGGTATCCAACCAGCGAATCGTCCCTGACGACGTGGCGGCGGGCTCGTCCCTTTTTGTCCGGGTTGATTGGGGCGACGATCTGCGCTGCTGTTTGGCGCGGCTTGCAGATCAACGACTGGAAGGGACCTCTCGTTGTCGGAATGCTCACTGGCGGCATGGGGTTCGGACTATGGCTCGGGGTCGTCACCGGGTATGTCCGAACCAATCATGGCGTATTCTCGCGCGTGGACCGGCCGGTGGCATTCTGGCTCACCATAACCCTCATGATGGTCGTCTATCTGGGGTGTTTCGGGATTTTGGTTTTCGGCGCTCTCTAAGCGACTCTCCGCATTTCCCGGAACCCGCCGTCTCCAATCGCTCAAAATACTTGCTGGCGCTGGCAAACGCCCGAAGCCACATCCGAGGTCTATTTCAGGCGGCGAAGGTTGCGGAAACCCTCCGGGTCGTGTTGCCTGCGCACGTGCTCCGACTCCTCGTTCTCGCAGCCGGGCTCGGCGCTCTCTCGTGCGGCAGCCCGCAACCAAGCGGTAATGTCCTCCCAAGGATTCCGATGGCTCCCGCAAGCGTCGCTACCACTCCTGTAGCTCGGGAACAGATCGATGAAGTAAGCGGGCCACCTCCTCAGCAAAGTGAACCAGCATCACGTTCAGCACGAGTTGTCCAACCAGCGCTCTCGGGAATCTCGATTACCGCAGTCGTCTTCGACAGCCGAACACATCGCTTGGCCGTCGCCGATCAAGCCGGCGGTCCCGGCGCGAATTGGGCCGATGCGAAAGCAGCTGCGGCGTCGATGAACGGCATCGCCGCGGTGAATGGCGGCTTCTTCACACCGGAAGGCGCACCGCTTGGCGTGGTGATCGCCAATGGCAAGCGAAGCGGATCGAACAATCGCGCCTCCTCCCTCGGAGCCGGATTCTACGCGGACGGAGGCTCCCCCGCCCTGCTCCGGCGGGAAAGCTGGGGCGGAAATGCTTTAAACGCGCTTCAGAGCGGACCTTTCCTGATTGAACACGGCAAGCCCGTAGGCGGTCTGAGTAATGCTTCCTCCACAGCGCGGACATTCATCGGCTGGGACGGCGGCACCCGCTGGTTTATCGCCCGGAGCGGAGCTTCTTCCCTCGCCTCGCTGGCCCAAGCCCTTCAGGGTGCGGAGATCGGCGGGGTGAAAGCCCGCTCCGTCCTGAATCTCGACGGCGGCCGTTCTTCGGACCTCTGGGTCTCGCCAACAATATCAGGCGGGCCGGTCTCCGAACGTCCTTTCTGGAACAAGCCGGTCCGAAATTTCCTCGTTCTCATCCCACGCCGCTAATGCGCTCTCTACTGCTATCTCTGCTTCTTTCGATTCCCGCAGTCGCCGGAGAGCACCTGCGTTTCCTGCTGCCGGTGGGTCCTGGCGACCGTCCGTCGACCGCGCATGCTTACGTCTTCAACTCCGGAAAGGAGACCATCCGCGTCGTCGATCAGGGCGGAATTACCCAGCAGACGCACGCCGATCTCGGGGCTGCGGCCCATGCCGCGGGCGCAAGCGCCGGGGTCAATGGCGGCTTCTTCGACCCGCAGGGGAATCCGCTGGGGCATTTCGTCGCGGATGGGAAAAGTGTGGGGATTTCGACCGCCTCGAGCCCGCTCACCAGCGGCCTCATCTGGTCGGACGGCAGGAAGATCGGCACCGCACGCACCACATCCTTCGATCTCAAGGCCAGTGAATTTACCCAGCTACTCCAGGCGGGCCCCTTTCTCATTGAAAACGGAGCCCCCGTGGGCGGATTGGAAACGGCGAAGTTCTCCCGTAGGACGATCATCCTGACGGATGGCGGGAAGCTTTGGGCGCTCGCCTATGTGCCGAGCGCGACCTTGGATGGCCTGGCCCATGCCCTCGCCAAGCCCGGTGCCTTTCCCTCCTTCAGCCCCAAGGTGGTCCTCAACTTGGATGGCGGGGCATCCAGCGGCCTCTGGATCAAACGGGAGAATGGACAACAATTTTACCTTCGTGAAATATCAAAGGTCCGAAATTTTCTTATCGTAGTTCCTAGAAATCAAAGCTGACCAACGGTCTTTACAATCCTTTTGGACAGAATCGGGGGTTGGTGTTAATAACCTCCGCGTCGCCTAAAAGCTCAGGACCCCCTGTTTTTATGAAACCCATCTGCTGCGTTTTCGCTGCATTCGCTTTCGCCTCCTGCGCCCAAGTGAAGGATGTGACCGTAGGCGGACTTTCGAAGGTATCCGGCGGCGTGTCGAAAATCGGCGAGGCGTCGAAAAACTCCTTCGCCAAGTTGATGCCGTCCCGCATCCCCGTCGTGGAAGTCAGGGAAAAAGATCTCCGGGAAGTGAAGAGCGGCCAGGATCAGGCCATCGCCTTCCAGAAAACACGGAGCAACCGCTTCTGGATCTTCGGCGGACCCGCTGATTTCGTGGAACCGGATCTCCCGGACGATGCCGGCATCATGGACGGGGAACTCCTCCCGCCCAAGGTGGAATAAGACTCCCTCGAAACTTTTTTCTGAAAAACCCGTAAACCTCCCCGGTCGCCGCCACATCCCCTAGGTGTCGATGAAATCCAAAACCCTCCCGCTTGTTTTTGCGCTCTTCGCGCTTCCCGGCATTTGCTCTGCCGCCACTGGTGTCTTCGGCAGCTACGCCCAGGTTTTCACCACGAGCTCCACGGTCTATGTGGCGCAATCGTATTCAGGTTCCAATCCGGCATTCAACGGGGCGGATCTCGGCATCTTTTCGCTCTCCGATAATCTGGAGATCACGAACGCCTCGCTGATGACCTTCAAAAACGGCGGAGGCAACGTGACCGGTGCCGAGATGCAATATCGCGTCTATGAAGTCGGCGATACCCCGGGAGCCTTCACCACGATCAGCTTGAATTTCGGCAGCAATGCCCCGAGCACGGATCTGGGAGGCAATAATTTCAGCGGCGGCGGCGATCAGGAATGGCGCGGTTTGGTGGGCGGTCCGATTGATTTGCTGAATGGCATCACCACGAATGGCGACTACGAGGTGGAGATCTTCTACCGCGCCTTCACCAATGAGGGCGACCGCTTCTCGAACAACGGTGGCGCGAATTTCAAAGCCGGCTTCACCGTGGTTCCGGAACCTGCCGTCGCGCTTCTGGGCGGCATCGGCCTGCTCGTTCTCCTATGTAGACGGAAATAATTCCGTCGCGTGTCCTGAAAAGCCCGGGCCGGTTTCTCCGCCCGGGCTTTTTACTTTCCCTGCGCAAGTTCCGCATTCGGACCTTGGCGACGCGGCGGGCTTGGCCTAACCCTCCCCCCGCCATGCTCAAAGCCGGAATCGTCGGACTCCCGAACGTCGGAAAGTCCACCCTCTTCAACGCCGTCACCCGCTCCCGCAAGGCGGAAGCGGCCAACTATCCTTTCTGCACCATCGATCCGAATGTCGGCATCGTCGTAGTGCCCGATTCCCGGCTCGCCGTGCTTTCGAAGATCTCCGGTTCGCACAAGCTGGTGCCGACCGCGATCGAGTTCGTCGATATCGCCGGCTTGGTGAAGGGTGCCTCCGAAGGCGCCGGTCTCGGCAACCAGTTCCTTGCAAACATCCGCGAGACCGATGCGATCGTGCAGGTGGTCCGCTGCTTCGAGAACGACGACATCATCCACGAACTCGGCACCGTCGATCCGATCCGCGACATCGAGATCATCAATGCCGAGCTGATCCTTGCCGACATCGCCGCCATGGAGAAGCGCCGCGTCTCCCGCGAGAAGAAGGCCAAGAGCGGCGACAAGGAATCCAAGGCCGAGGTCGAGCTGATTGACAAGCTGATGCCGCACCTCAACGACGGGAAGCCAGCGCTCACGCTTTCCCTCTCCGACGCCGAACGCGCTCTCATCAAGGACTTCTTCCTGCTCTCCGACAAGCGCACCATCTTCGCCTGCAACGTCGCCGAGGACGAACTCGCCGCCGCCATGGCCGATCCCGACTCACACCCGTGGGTCGCGAAGGTCCGCAAGTTCGCGGCTGAAGCCCACGGCGCCGAGGCCGTCGTCATCTCCGCCAAGATCGAGGAGGAACTGGTGGACCTCACTCCTGAGGAGGCTACGGAAATGCTCGGCGAGATGGGTATCTCCGACTCCGGCGTCTCCGCCCTGATCCGTGCCGTGTACCACCTGCTCGGCCTGCGCACTTACCTGACCACCGGTGTTCAGGAAACCCGCGCGTGGACCATCCACGAAGGCGACAAGGCTCCCGCCGCGGCCGGTGTGATCCACACCGACTTCGAGCGCGGCTTCATCGCTGCCGAAGTGGTTCACTACGACGACCTCGTTGCCGCCGGTTCCAAGCACGGCGCGAAGGAAGTCGGCAAGCTGCGCATCGAAGGGAAGGAATACGTCGTGAAAGACGGCGACGTGATCGAGTTCCGCTTCAACGTGAGCAAGTAGGCTGCCGGTTTACTTGGTCCGGATGGCATCGTCTTCCGTGATGCTCGCGGCTTTACTTCCATGTCGTCGGCATGGACCTCGGCACGAGTTGGGTCGAGCCCGATGGCGGGGCACCTTCGCCGGAGAGCCTGCAGGCCGCGCGACCAGCTGTCCCCCAAAGACCGGCTGTCTCCCAAAGACCGGCAATCTTCCAAGAACGGCAACGCCGTTCCCTCATATAGCCCAAGGGTGGCGCGACGCAGGAGCGCCTCCCTTGGGATAGGGCCAAAGACCCATCAACCTCGAAGAGGTTGCCTCGGGCCGACAGCATCACCTAGATTTTGCTGAGTGCCACAGGCCCTGACAAACCTTCTCGTCCATCTCATCTTCTCCACGAAAGACCGTCAGCCATTGATTGGTGAGGCACTGGCGGAGATCCACGAATATCTCGGTGGTCTAGTGAATCATTGTGGTGGCAAATCCCTCGGTGTCGGCGGTGTGGCGGATCACGTTCATTTGCTAGTGGTGATGCCGAAGAACATGACCGTGCCGCATCTCATCCGGGAATTGAAACGAGCCTCCAGCCTTTGGATCAAAAAGAAACATCCCACCTTGAAGGAATTCTCCTGGCAGGGAGGCTACGGTGCCTTCTCAGTCGGATAAGGCGAGATTGAGATCGTGAGATCCTACATCGCGAAGCAGGAGGAACATCACAGGACGAAGACCTTCCAAGAAGAATACAGGGCTTTCTTGGCCAAGTATCGGATCAACTATGACGAACAGCATCTCTGGGACTGACCAACCCGAGGCAACCTCTTGGAGGTAGCTGATCCAGACCGACCTTTCCCAAGGGAGGCACTCCCGCGTCGTGCCACCCTTGGGCTGTATGAAGGAACGGCGTTGCCGTTCTCGGGGGCTGTGCAGTTCTTGGCCACTCCTCTGAGTGATCCCAGGAAGGGGATCCGGGCATGGCTGCATGCACTTGCACCGAACTCATCAGAGGTCCCCGGATTTCATCGCTTCGGAATCGCAATCTTCCTGCTTCTTGCGCCGATTCCAGCGGGCTACGGCAATCCACGTCGCAACAGCAGCCGCGAATGGAAGAAAACCCGAAGCTCGATGCTGATCCAGATAAGGATGCCCCAGCTCGCGAACGATCAAGGCGTCCCACGAACCTTGCGGTGAAATAAAAAACACGCCGATCACTCCGCACAAGAGAACCGGAAACAATCCCAACCATCCCGATATCGCGGACATAGCCAGGGTTACAACAGCCGCAACCGCTGCCCCTATAGCCGCGTGAAGCCAGAGGGTTTCCACTGTCGGCATTTTGTCTGCAATCTCGGCAAGGATCGTCACCGGGATATCGGCTGATTTTCACCGATGGATCGTCAACCTCCAAAACGGGAACGAACGTCAACTCCGCCCCCTCCCCCTTCATGTGCGGGACGATCAAGGTCCGCTGCTCGCCCCGGCGGGGCCCACCGGAGGAAGTGGATGATGGGAACTCCCCCATGGCATGCTGCCACCCATGACTCCATGGACAATTCTCCCCCGGCCGTCGATTCCATCCCGCACTCCGCACCTTCCCATCCTTCGAAAGAAACCGAACCCGGCACGCTTTGCGCCTCGAACGAGCGATCTCCAGCAAACAACCCAACCCCAATGACCACCTCTGGCCATGAGGTTTCACCTGTTCCTCACCTGCTTATCAGGTGGAACAGGTGAAGAACCAGGAGCGCAAGCTCTCAGCCTCAAACGCCGTTTGCGGCCGAGACCACTCCGCAATCGCCCTCGAACTCGACGGCTGTGATGGAATCACACGGCATCTGCATCTTCTTGAACCATGCAGCCAAGGCGTTCTCGTCGGGAGCCTCCATGACACACACGATCTTGCCTTCCGACAAATTGAGGAAACTCCGGTAAGGCTTCACCACCGGATCCTGTTGTGCCGCTTGGGCAATCTGGTCGATCTGGCCGCGGGAGAGGGCGCCGGCAGGCACACTGTGGCTGCTCATGTATTTTTTCATGGTCTTCGGGGGTTGGAGAGACTGACCGGAGGCTTGGGAGCGCTTCTCTCCCACAACCAGCGGCAACCGGGCATCGTAGAGCCTTGTCGCGCGAACTTCCACCCGAAATCGCCAGGTGGCATGGACGCGCCTCCGGGACGAACTTCGTCCCCGCGGGTAGCTCGCCATTCCCCTTGCACCGCCGCCATTCCCCCTTAGCCTCGCCCACGATGCTCGCGCGATCTCTCGCCATAGTTGCACTTTTCATTACCGGTCCGGCCTTGGCCCAGGTGAAAACCCCGCCCATCCCGGAAACCCCCGCCGGAGCCCCCTCCGACATCTACCGCTCCGTGGTCCGGATCGAGGCGGCCGTCCAGGTGCCTGACTATTCCACGCCATGGAATAGCGGTCGCTTCGGTGGCGGGATCGGCACTGGATTCCTGATCGGGAAGAACAAGTTCCTGACGAATGCCCACGTGGTTTCAAACGAGCGGCGCCTCCTGATCACGGTCCACGGCAGCCCGCGGAAATATCCGGCGAAAGTGAAGTTCATCGCGCACGATTGCGATCTGGCGATGCTGGAGGTGGAAGACTTCACGGATTTTGAGAAATTTCCCGTCCTTTCTTTCGGCGATGTCCCCCAGCTTGAGAGCCAGGTCCGGGTGATCGGCTACCCGATTGGCGGTGAGCGCCTCTCGGTCACCCGCGGCGTCGTCTCCCGCGTCGACTTTTCCGCCTACTCCCACTCCCGCGCCGACCAGCACCTGATCGTGCAGATCGATGCCGCGATCAACCCGGGCAACTCGGGCGGGCCGGTCCTGCAGGATGGCAAGGTGGTCGGCGTCGCCTTCCAAGGCCTGCGCCAAGCCGACAACACCGGCTACATCATTCCCACCCCCGTGATCCGACGCTTCCTGAAGGACATCGAAGACGGCCGCTACGATCACTACGTGGACCTCGGTGTCTCGACCTTCCCGCTTTTCAATCCCGCGATGCGGCAGGCGCTGAAGCTGCCGGACAATGGCCTCGGCGTGCTGGTGACCGACGTGACTCCGACCGGTGCCTGCGAAGGCATCCTCAAGCCGGGCGACGTGCTGCTCGCCATCGATGGCCATGACATCGACAGCGCCGGCGAGATCCTGCTCGACGGCGAAAAGGTGGACCTGAATGAAGTCGTCGAGCGCAAGTTCGCGGGCGACAAGGTGAAACTGCGCTGGCAAAGCCAAGGCTCATGGAACGATCAGGACGTGACGCTGAAGCCGCTGCCGCCGGCGCGGATGTATGCCATCCAGTATGAGAAGAAGCCGCGCTATATTGTCTTCGCGGGCCTCGTCCTCCAGCCGCTCGATACGAATCTCTTCGCCTCCGTGAAGTTCGAAAACGTCAACGTGCGCCGTCTCTACTCGGACTACGTGCCGAAGGGCATCTTCACCGAGCGGGAGGACATCGTGCTGCTGACGCGCGTGGAGAGCGATCCCATCAACAGCCAGCTCGGAGACTTCGCCGGACTCGCCGTGGACAAGATCAATGGCGTCACGGTGAAGAGCCTGAAGCACGCCGATGAACTGCTCCACCCCGCTTCGCCGCCGGAGTTCCACGTGATCGAGCTCTTCGGAGCGCCCCGCCCCATCGTGATCCCCGGCAGTGCCGTGGACGCTGCCAATGAGCGGGTGAAGAAAACCTACGCCATCGAACGCCTTTCCAATTTCACCGAGTGATGTCCGCCCCGTCCATGCGTTATCTCCCGCTTCTGCTTCCCTTCGTGCTCGCCACGGGTTGCGAGCGACACCAAGGCGCCGAAGAGGCACCCAAGGTGGTGGTCGAAGTTCCCGAAGGTCCGGTGCCCGGCCCGAAAGACCTGCTGAAGTCCGTGGTGCGCATCAGCACCACGCAACAGGAATGGAACCAAGGCCAGCCGTGGGAAAAGCTCTCTCCCGGCAAGCGGCGTTCGCTCGGAGCGATCGTCGGCAAGGACAAGGTCCTCACCACCGCTGAAATGGCGGCGGATGCCACTTACATCGAACTCGAATCCCCTGACGGCAAACGCCTCGTTTCCGCAAAGGTGATCGCCGTGGACTACGAGGCGAACCTTGCACTGCTCGGCGTGGAGTCGGAGGCCGATGCGAAGTTCTTCGAGGGCACCAACCCCTTGGAAATCGCGGCCCGACCGAAGCCCGGCGACACGCTGGACATCGTCCAGGTCGAAGAAAACGGCACGCCCTTGGTCACCACCGGTGGCATACAGAGCATCGACGTGATATCGAATTTCCTGCCGGGGCAGTTCTTCCTCACCTACGAGGTAAAGGCTTCCATGCAAAGCGCCGCGAACAGCTTTTCCTTGCCGGTGCTGCGGGATGGCAAGCTGGCTGGCATCCTCACCAGCTACGATTCGAAGGATCAGCTCAGCGACGTGATGGCGACCGATATCGTCGAGCGTTTCGTGCGCGAGGCGGCAGACGGCGACTACGCCGGCTTCCCTTCGCTCGGCATCTCCACAAGCCGCACGGAAGACATCAACTTCCGGGCATGGCTCAAGCTCACGGATGACGTCGGCGGGCTCTATGTCTCGACGGTGCGCGTCGGAAGCGCGGCCGAAAAGGCAGGCGTGAAGAAGGGCGATGTTATCGTCTCCATCGATGGCCACGACATCGATCGCCTCGGTTACTTTGACGATCCTCACTACGGTCGCCTCTACTGGAGCCACCTCGTTCGCGGAGCGAAGAGCAGCGGCGACAAAGTGCTTCTGGAGATCATCCGCGATGGCCAGCCGGTGAAGGTCGAGGCGGTCCTTGATCGCCGCGATGAGAAAGACCAGCTGGTGCCCGGCTACACCTTCGGGAAGGCTCCCTCCTATCTGGTGAAGGGCGGCTTGGTCTTCCAAGAGCTCACCCGTCCCCTGCTGGAATCCTTCGGCGAAGAATGGCAATCCCGTGCTCCGCTCAATCTTCTGGATGTGTACGAGAACCCCCAGAAATACGAGTCGCGCGGACATCGCATCGTCCTGCTCGCCGGGGTGATCGCCACGCCGGCCACGGTCGGTTATGAGCCCCTGCGGAACCTCATCGTCACGAAGGTGAACGGAAAGGAGATCAAGGACATGAAGTCATTGGTCGAAGCCTTCGAGGCACCCGGTGACGGCGGCATGCACGCCATCGAGTTCGACGAGGAGAAATTCACCGTCCATCTCGACGAAGCGATCTCCACGGCCGTGGATGGGCAATTGGTTCAACGGGGCCTCGCACCGCTTTCGCGGACGGAAGACTGACAAGGAGGGCGGACGCTCTTGTCCGCCTTACTTTTCTCCCGACGGCTGGGTCCGGGGCACCGGCTTCGCGGCATCGAGAACCGCCTGCCGGTCGCGCAGGGTATCGAGGCACGCATCCACCAGCCCTTCGTCCAACGCGTGAACGTCCTGCCCGGTGCCAGCCTCGCGGAGGAGCAACACGGTGAGTTCGCCACCGAGGTGTTCGCGGAATTCTTCCAAGCCTGCATGGACCAAGCGACGGCCGTTGCCATCACGCAGGTCGAGAGCCGGATGCCAAAGCTCCAGCTTGAGGCCGGAAATAACATCAATCACCCGCTCCGCCACGCAGTCCCGCAGCAATCCACAGCGCGCCGAGTAGAGGGTATCCAGAGCGGCACCGATCGCAACGGCATGGGCATGGCTCAAAGTGAAGCCGCTGAGCTGCTCCAACTTGTGGGCCGACCAATGGCCGAAGTCCAAGGGCCTGCTGCTGCCGGTCTCGAAGGGGTCGCCGCCCTGCGAGATGTGCGTGGCATGAAGCAAGGCGGAACGCTCCACGCATTCCTCCAAGGCCGCCGGATCCAGCGCGGCCAGGTCGTCCACATGGTTTTCGATCCAGCGGAAGAACTCGCCATCTTTCACCAGCGAAACTTTTACCGCCTCAATCAATCCGGCCCGGCGCGTTTCTTCGTCCTGACTGTGGAGAAAGGCAAAATCGTTGATCACCGCGAAGGGCACGGCGAACGCGCCGATCCAGTTCTTCTTCCCGAAGCCATTGATCGCACACTTCACCCCCACCCCGCTATCGTCTTGGGAAAGCGTCGTCGTGGGAAAGCGAACCAAACGGACCCCGCGGTGTGCTGTTGCCGCCGCATAGCCGACCGCGTCGAGGAACGCCCCGCCTCCGATGACCAGGATGTAGGAGTGGCGGTCGATGTGTTCGCGATCGATCGTTTCCCAGATCCGGCGCACCAAGGTATCGTCCCCTTTCACCGCTTCCCCGCCCGGCAGGACCTGCAGCCCGCGCCAATCGAAGCCGAGGTCGGCAAAGTAGCTCTCGATCTTCCGCGAAAGATCCGGCCACGCCTTCGCCACGCTTTCCTCCACCATGACGAGGACGCGGCGGCCTCCGCCTTCGACGAGAATCTCACCCAGCAGCGGGTTGGCCGGACCGAAAGCATCGCGGGTGAAACAAACGCGGTGCTTGAAGGTGACGGGAATTTGGAAATCGTGGCGCGACATCGTTACGGGCTAAAAGTGCCCTTGATACGCCCGCGAGCCAACCATTCTTCACGCAATGAGCGAAACCGAGACCCTTTTTGAAACCCGCTGGCTGGGCCTCTATCGCATCGGCCACTGGGATTTTGCCAAACGCCCCAATGCCGACGCCTGCGTCGGAATCCTCGCGGTAACCCCCGCCGACGAGGTCGTTCTCGTCGAGCAATTCCGGATTCCGGTGCAGAAAAAGGTCATCGAAGTGCCCGCCGGCCTGGTGGGCGACGAGGAGGAATTCCGCGGGGAAGCGATGGCGGAAACGGCCGCGCGCGAGCTTCTGGAAGAAACCGGCTACCGCCCCGGAAAAATCGAGCTGCTTCTGGCCACCCCGACTTCGGCAGGGATGACCCCGGAACTGACCCACCTTTTCCTCGCCACCGACCTCGTGAAGGAAACCGATGGCGGCGGGACCGAGCACGAAGACATCAAGGTCCATCTTGTGCCCCGGTCCGAGCTCCGGACATGGCTGAAGGCGAAGGAATCGGAAGGCTATCTCATTGATTTCAAGATCCACGCCAGTCTCTGGGCAGCGGGATTGTAGGGTCGCCCGAACACCGGTCGGCCGGGCTCCCGCTCCGGGAGTTCCCGCCGTCTCTTCGCATCGACAAGCCGTGCGGACCCACTAACGTCCGGTTCCGTATGCGCCCGACACTGCTTCTTTTCGCCCTTTTCACCGGATTTGCCGTCGCCCAGGAGAAGCCCGGCCCGCCGGACGCCAAGCCTGACGAGGCAAAGGAAGAGAACCCGAAAGAGGAAAAGAGAACGGAGCCCGTGACGAAAGATGGCTCCGTGACCATCGACGGCAAAAAGGTCGACTACCAGGTCACGACCTCGAAGCTCATCCTCGAAAAAGACGACGGCACACCGCGGGCCTCGATCTTCCACGTGAGCTACCTGAAAAAGAACGCGGGCGATCTTTCCAAGCGCCCCGTTCTCTTCGCCTTCAATGGCGGGCCGGGATCTTCGGCGGTGTGGCTGCACCTCGGAACCCTGGGGCCGAAACGCGTGGAACTGCCCGGTGACGGCACCATCGCGCCCAAACCGCCGGCGAGACTGATCCCGAATGAATTCTCGATTCTGGATGTGGCGGACCTGGTGTTCGTCGATCCGGTCACAACCGGTTACAGCCGTCTTGAAAAGGACGGCAAGCCGGAGGAATTCCACGGGGTTGAAGGCGACGTGGAATCGCTGAGCGACTTCATCCGCCGCTGGGTGACGGAGCACGACCGCTGGAACTCCCCGAAGTATCTGCTGGGCGAGTCCTACGGTGGGATCCGCGTGGCGGGCCTCTCGTCGCAATTGCAGTCCCGTTTCGGGATGTCGCTGAATGGCGTCGTCTTTCTCTCGTCCCTCTTGGATTTCCGCACGCTCAGCCCATCGCAGGGAAATGATCTCGCGTTCCAAGTGTACCTGCCCGCCTACACGTCGGTCGCGCATTTCCACGGCAAGCTGAAAGGCGACCGGAAGGCGCTGGTAAAAGAGGCACGTGATTTCGCGATGGGCGATTACACGCTCGCCCTTCACGCCGGACGCACGCTCGATCCCGCCAAGCGGCAGGCGGCGGCGGAGAAGCTTGCCGCTCTCACCTCCCTGCCGGTGCGGCTCATTCTCGATTGCGATCTGAGGATCGATCCGACCCGTTTCCGCGGCGAACTGTTGAGAAAGGAAGGCAAGGTGCTCGGTCGCTTCGATGCCCGCGTGGCATGGCCGACGACCGATCCCTCGATGCCTTTCCCGGACTACGATCCATCCTTCTCCCTCGCTCTCGGGGCTTACTCCACCACCATGCTCGGCTACCTCGGCAGCGACCTCGGCTGGAAAGAAGATTCTCCCTACGAGATCCTGACTGGGAAGGTACAGCCGTGGAAGATGGGAAATGGCAACGGCTATGCGAACATGGCCAACCGGCTTTCCACCGCGATGCGCGACAACCCGCACCTCCGCGTGCTGGTCATGGGTGGCCACGCGGATCTGGCGACGCCACCGGACGGGATCGCTTACTCGATCTCCCATCTCTTCGATCTCCCGGCGAGCTCGCAAAAGAACATCGTCTTCACCGAATATGAGGCGGGTCACATGTTCTACCTGAATCCCCCGGACCTCGCGAAGGGCCGCAAGGATCTGGTGAACTTCATTGAAGGCGGAGAAGGATAAGGAGGCGTGCATTCCCCCCCGCCCTGGCTCTCGCCAGATGGGGCCAATGTGCATGGGATTCATATCGTAAGCCACTTTGAATGAATGAGTCTCATTAACTCGAAGGATGAGCGATTCTCATCGTTTGCGTGCGCATTTCGCACAGTGCCAATGGCCGCAGCGGGAGCCGTTGGCAAGGCAGCGGCTTTCCTGTCACCCGCCTTACAAATGAAACACCATACCGTCACCTCCCTCCTCGCACTCGCTGCGAGCACCGTCGTCATCCAAGCCGGAACCCCAGCGCCTTCGCCCGAAATCGCGGCGGCTTCTGAAGCGCCTTGGATCAAACCGACCATCGATATCCGCCTGCGCTACGAGTTCGCGGACATTGATGGATTCGATCCTTCTCACGCCGTCACCACTCGCGAACGCTTGGGATTGAAGACGAAGGCGTGGAACGGCTTTTCGGCGTTGGTCGAAGGCGAGTTCACCCAAGCCATCGTGGATGATTACCATGGCGGCGCGCCCGGCGTGACACCCTTTGACCCTTCCAACTCCACCATCGCGGATCCGGAGAACAACGAGCTCAACCAAGCCTACCTCCAATACAGCGGCTTCGACACGACGGTGAAGCTGGGCCGCCAGCGGATCATCTATGACAACGCTGCCTTCATCGGCAACGTGGGCTGGCGCCAGAACGAGCAGACCTACGACGCGGTCTCGCTGATGAACACGTCGATCCCGGGCCTGACGTTGAACTACGCCTACGTCGACCAGGTGAATCGAATTTTCGGTGACGACGCACTGGGCATCTTCGAGAACCTTTCCTCCGAGATCCACCTTCTGAATGGATCATACACCGGCATCAAGGGCGTGACCCTGGGCGGCTATGTCTATCTGATGGACTTCGAGGATACCGCAGCCAACGGCCTGGACAGCGACACCTACGGCGTAAGCGCGAAGGGTGCCCTCGCAGGAATCACCCTCTACGGCGAACTCGCCTATCAGGAAGACGCCGGTCCGCTGAACGACCAGGAAGGTCTCTATGCCCACGTCATTGCGACGAAGGCACTCTTCGGCACGCATTCGCTCTCCGTCGGCATCGAGCACCTTGACGCCGGTGTCCAGACGCCGCTGGCTACGCTGCATGCTTTCAACGGCTTCGCCGACGCGACGGATGCCCGCCGCGCCAACGGCACGCACGGTGGCCTGACCGATACCTACGCGAGCTACACCATGCCGATCTTCTTCGGCATCAAGTGGATGAACGCCGTCCACTTCTTCGGTGACAACAGCATCAGCGGCGACCTCGGCTTCGGCGTCGACTCCGCGCTGACGAAGAAGTTCGACGACCACTTCACCGCCATCGCGAAGCTCGGCTACTTCGACAGCAGCGATAAGCTCTACATGGACACCACCCGTGCCAGCGTGGAACTGAACTACACGTTCTGAAGCAAAGACGGCGGATCTAAAAATGAAAAGCGCCGGAGCATCCTCCGGCGCTTTTCTATTTTCAAATCAAAGCGAATCAATGTCCGGTGCCGCCAAGTTCGCTGCCCACCATCTCGGCGATGCCTGCGAACGTTTCCTCGATGAGGCTCAGCTTGCGGTCGGTATTGAAGAAGATGCCCCACTCGCGCTCGATCGGAGCACCGCTCACGGGAACGGGGATCAATGAACCATCGTCGAACTCGCGCTTGGCCACCCATGGTGCGACAATCCCGACGCCGAGACCGATCTTGGCCATCCCTTTGATGGCTTCCATGTCACCCAGCACCAGCGGCGCCCGCGTGCGGACACCGATCTCTTCGAAATGCTCCTCAATCAGCCGGTGCGTCTCCGTACCCCGGGCGTAGATGATGAACTGCACCTTCGACAAATCATCGATATCGACCTGGCCGGTCTCCGCCCAAGGATGCATGGGAGAAACGGCGAAGGTCATCCGATCCCGGAAAATCGGGCGGTAGCCTTCACCCGTCCCGGAGCGCGGGCGTAGACCAAGGATGAGATCAAGTTCGTGCTCTTCAATCCGGTCGAGAAGCCTCGCCGTATCATCCGCTTCGATGGTCGGCTCGCAGCGCGGGAAGCAATCCCGGAATTCGCGCAGCACGGTAGGAAGCAGGAATTGGCAGAGAGAATGAGGAGCGCCGATCCGGATGCGACCCTGCCCCCAACGCTTGAGCCCGTCGAGCTCGCGACCGGCATCTTCCAGCTCACCGAGCACGCGCCGGCAACGGCGGAGGAATACCTCTCCTTCTTCCGTCAGGATGGTTTTCTTTCCGAGACGATCCAGCAGGCGGCAGCCCAAGCTGTCCTCCAGGGCCTTCATCGAATGACTGATGGCGGACTGGGTCAGGAAGAGTTTCTTGGCAGCGAGCGTGAAGCTGCCTTCGTCGGCGACTGCCACGAATGCTCGCAATTGTCGAAGATCGGGCAGCAGGTCAGTCATGAACGAATCTCATCGGAATTCGGAGCCTCGGACAGCAGAGGACATGCCAAGGCCCCACGTTTGGCATCCTTTACGCTACACCGCCGCAAAACATGGATAGCCACGTCGCCATCGAGAGCCGCACTCCCATTCGCTTGGGATTTGTTCCATTGAATGACTGCGCACCCATCGCGGTGGCCCAGGAGCTGGGACTCTTTAAGAGCTACGGGCTGAACGTGAAGATCTCACGCCAGCCGGGATGGGCGACGGTGCGTGACATGCTTTCTTATGGAGAGCTGGATGCCGCGCAATCAATCGCCGGCCTGGCGTTCTACTTGGCGCTCGGCTTGAGCAAAACCCGCCGGGAAATTGCGGTGCCGCTGGTGCTCAGCGCCCATGGAAATGCGATCACTCTTTCCCGCGATTTGCCGCCGGAATCAATCCGCAGCGGCGAAGGATTGGCCGCCCACCTCTCCCATCGGTGGAAGAAAAGCCGTCCGTTCACCTTGGCGGCCGCCCATCGTTTTTCCTCGCACCACTTGCTCCTCCACGCATGGCTGCGCCGCCACGGCATCGCTCCGGGACGGGATGCGGAGATTGTTTTCCTACCCCCTCCCCTGATGCCACGGAACCTCACCGCCGGTCACATCGATGGCTATTGCGTGGGCGAGCCTTGGAACTCCGAAAGCATCCTCAGCGGCAACGGCTGGTGCCCTGCAACTTCGGCGGAACTCGCCACCGGCCACCCGGAGAAGGTGCTGCTGGTGACCGGCGAGTTTGTAAACGAGCGGCGCGAGGACAGCATCGCCCTCGGAGCCGCACTGCTTCACGCGTGCCGGGTTTGCCAGGATCCATCCTTCCGCAATGAACTGATCTCGATCCTCGCCAAGCCTTGCTACACCGGCTGCTCGACCGCAACGCTGCGCAACAGCCTTGGCCCCATCTTCGATTCCGGCCGCGGAAATCTCGACGCATCCGACTTCCACCTTTTCTACGGTGCCGACCTGAATTGCCCCACCGCGGACAAGGCCTCGTGGTTCCTTTCCGGGATGCGTGGGGCAGGCCTGCTGCCGGATACCACGGCGGCTCCGCTGACGCGCCTTTACAGGCAGGATCTTTTCCGGGCCTCGGAAAAGATGCTGTTGCCCGCCTAAAGAGCGCATTCAATGAGCGCGTTCGATGGGAAACATGAGGTCCCCATGAGAAATTTTGATATTAGGCGCGAAAGCTGGCCTGCTCGTTGCTCATTCCTCGGCACCGTCCGATGAAACTCAGCGATCTCAAGTCCTCCGGCCACTGGCCCACCCTGCTCACCGCATTCCTTTACTTCGACTTCTCGTTCATGGTCTGGACGCTCCTCGGAGCGCTGGGACCACAGATTGCCGAGAGCCTCCGCCTGACCGCCGGGCAAAAGGGCATGATGGTCGCGGTCCCGATTCTTGGAGGTGCCGTGCTGCGCCTCGCTCTCGGCCTGCTGGTGGATAGGATCGGCGCGAAGACCACGGGAATCATCGCGCAGCTCCTGGTGATGGCATCACTCGCCTGCGGCTGGATCTTCGGCCTGCAGAATTTCGCGGCGACGCTCGTCTTTGGTTTCACGCTGGGCATCGCGGGGGCATCTTTCGCGGTGGCGCTGCCACAGGCGGGACGCTGGTATCCGCCGAACATGCAGGGCGTGGTACTGGGCCTGGCAGGCGCGGGAAATATCGGGGTGGTGCTGGATAGCCTGATCGCGCCGCGGTTGGCAGCGGTTTACGGCTGGCAGGCAGTCTTCGGCTTCGCGCTAATTCCTGCGGTGCTGACCTTCGCGGCCTATACGATCTTTTCGAAGGATGCTCCAGGTGCAGTGGCGAAGAAAAAGCTCTCCGACTACGTGCGCCTGCTGAAGGAAAAGGACGCTCACTGGTTCTGCTTCTACTACACCGTGTCCTTCGGCGGTTTCGTGGGCTTGGCCAGCTACTACAATCTCTACTTCCGCTCGGAGTTCGGTCTCTCCGCGGTGAAGGCCGGTGATTTCGCGGCCGCTTGCACCTGCGTGGGTGCTCTGGCCCGCCCGATCGGCGGCGCAATTTCCGACCGTGTCGGCGGCATCCGCTCGATGCTCATTCTCTTTAGTGTCGCGGGGGGCCTGCTGCTGGTCGCCGCCGGCATCCACTCCTTCTGGCCGAATGTGATCCTCTTCCTCGGCGTCAGCGCCGCACTCGGCATGTGCAATGGCTCGATCTTCCAGTTGCTCCCGCAGCGCTTCGGCAAGGACATGGGAGTGATGACCGGCTTGGTCGGCTGCGGCGGAGGCATCGGCGGCTTCTACCTCGCAAGCTCACTCGGGCTGGCGAAGCAAAGCTTCGGCTCCTGTGCCTTGGGCTTCATCGCCTTTGCCGTGCTCTGCTTCGTGGCGGTCACCGGCCTCGCCTTGGTGAAGACCCGCTGGCGCACGACTTGGGGCGCGATCGCGGATGCAAGGATTTGACTCCTAGCGAAGCCCTGGGAGGAGCAGGGACATTCCTGTCCCTCACGAAGGACCGGGCAAGCCGCTTTCCAACTACAGGATTTGAGTCGCACGGGGTTGCTTCCAGGGACAAAAGTGTCCCCGCTCCTTATATGAAGATCCGTTCCTCGTCTCACGCCCTCCCTCGGGACGAGGGACGGCCGTCTTCGGACGCGGTCTCGGTCACCACCTGGAACAGCGGCTTCGTTGCGGCACTTGCCGATGGAGCCGGGACCGCTGTCGCCGCACGGGAAGCGGCAGAGCATGCGGTCTCGATGATCGCGACGCACTACCGGAGCCACCCTCTTGGCTGGACGACGGGAAAGGCTCTGCGCGAGACGGTGCGCCTGATCAATCGCACCCTTTGGAACGAATCCAACGCGCGCTTCGGCAGGCCGGAAATGGTCTGCACACTCGCGCTTGCTCTCTATGACGAGGGCCTGCTGACCTACCTGGGGGTGGGCGATTCCCGGCTCTATCTTTTGCGTGGTAGCGAGCTGAGCCAGCTTACCCAGGATGATGTGGACCCCGACAATCCGCTGCGCCTCACGAAAGCGATCGGCGCCGGGGAGACGCTGAATGCCACTACGACGAAGATATCGCTGGAGCCCGGCGACGTCCTTTTTCTCTGCTCGGATGGCATCCATCACCATTTGTCGGACGAGGAGATCAAGGAGAGCCTGATCGCGGAAACCTCCGCCCGCCACATCGCAAAAAGGGCCCGCGATGCATCGCCGGACGAAACCCGTGACGATTGCGCTGCGATCCGGATCACGATCGAGTCGCTCGGGTGGACGGAACGCCGGGAGGATCACCAGCTTCCCATCCCCGAAAAGCTCGCCGCCGGGCAGAAGCATGACGGCTGGGCGCTGCTCCGGTCTTTCGGCGCCAACGACCGCTGCTGGCTCGCCGAGCGGGAAGGCTGCCGCCAGGTGATGAAGTTCGCCCCGCTGGAGGCGGCCGACCAGCCCGCAATCACCCAAGCCTTCCTGAAGGAAACTTGGAATGCGATCCGCTTCTCCAATGACGCGCCTTTCGTAAAGGCATGGGAGAATCCGACCAGGTCTTCGCTTTACTATATAATGGAGTTTGTCGATGCCCCCGGGCTGGCAACGCTCCTCAAGCAACGGCGGCTCCAGGTGGACGAAGCCATGCAGCTCGGCAATTTCCTCGTGGAAGCCGGCATGCGCCTGCTCCGCCACGATCTGGTTCACGGCGACATCAAGCCTGAGAACATCCTCATCGGATCGTCCTACGACTCGGTCTTCTTCAAGCTGATCGACCTCGGTTCCGCCTGCGAGGTGTTCTCGCATCACTCCCGCGCGGGCACGGCGAGCTACCTCGCCCCGGAGCGCTTCAAGAACGCGCCGATCAGCGAGAGAACCGAGATCTTCGCCATCGGCGTGACGCTCTATGAAGCACTGACCGGACAACTCCCCTTCGGACAGATCGAGCGGTTCCAGACACCGGTGTTTCGCGACCCCAAGCCGGCGAGCGCGATCAATCCCCTGGTGCCGCTTTGGCTGGATGCAATCATCCTGCGCGCCTGCTCGATCCAGCCGGAAGGCCGCTACTCGCATTTCAGCGAGCTGCTTTTTGATCTCACGAATCCGATGAAGGTGAGACCATGGCATTCCGATCGGGCACCCTTGATCGAGCGGCACCCGGTTCTCTTCTGGAAATGCCTCGCGATCTTGTTCGCCGTGATCTCGCTCGTGCTGGCGATCAAGCTGGCGATGAAGTAAGGAACGGGGCGGCCCCGCCCGATTCGGCAGCGTAAGGAGCAGCGACACTCCTGTCGCTGGAGGTGGACGTGCCCGACGGGGACAAAGAATACCCCCTTCCCTATCGGGTCCGCCCGACGCAGGCGTAAGGAGCAGCGACATTCCTGTCGCTGCAAGGGCACGTGCCCTATATTTGGACCGGTGATGGCTTGGCCGCGCGATCGCAGCCATCCAAAAACCTCGAAGAGGTTTCCTCATAGAGCCCAGGGTTGAACCGACGCAGGAGGTTCTACCCTGGGTAAATCCACGGACCTTGATGAACCGCAGCGCGGTTCCCTCGCTCGGGCCACCTGAAAGCGGTGACGCGGGACTAAAGGGGAAGCGGATGCGAGGGACTAAGAAGTAGCGCGACTTTCCTGTCGCCGTCGTCGATGCACCCAACGCGGACAAGAATGTCCCCGCTCCTTCCGACTCCGCGACATGCCAACCTCACCTATCAATTCCGCACATACCTCCCGATTTCGAGCCATCTTGTCGCACTCATGCTTCGCCCGCATACATCAATTTGCGGCGGATGAATTTCATGAATTTCGAGGCCCCGTTTATGAAGCAACCTCAATCGCCGCATGAGATTTCAACTCATTCAGCGCATTGGCACGTTGGCACGCTGGCCTGATCCCAGCTCTTAGAGAGGCGTTCCAGATCGCTCCCTGCCATGAATCAAAACCACTCGCTCTCGCGCCGCCAATTCCTCGGCCACTCCACCAAAGCCACCGCCCTCGGCCTCCTCGCTTCCGGTCTCCCGACTGGTTGGGTCGGCGCCCAGACCGCTTCCGACGCCCCGGAAACCGCGAACGTCAACTTCGGCATCATCGCGCTCACCGACTGCTCGCCGATTGTCATCGCCCACGAGAAAGGCCTCTTCAAGAAGTACGGCATTAACTCGACGGTGACCAAGGGCGCCAGCTGGGCTGCCATCCGCGACTCTCTCGCCAACGGCGACATCCAGGCTACCCACATGCTCATCGGCATGCCCATCGCTTCGACGATGGGTCTCGGTGGCGCGCCGAAGGTGCCGATGGTGATCCCGTGGTTGCTCAATCGCAACGGCCAGTCGATCAGCCTCGCGAACTCGCTCAAAGGAAAAGTCGGCGCCGATCCGAAGGCGCTGAAGCCGCTCGTGGATGCCGCGAAGGCAGCAGGCAATCCGATGACTTTCGCGATGACCTTCCCACCGGGCACGCACGCCATGTGGATCCGCTATTGGCTTGCGGCCGGCGGCATCAATCCCGGCGACGCCGCCGGTGCCGGAGCCGACATCTCCCTCATCACCATCCCGCCGCCGCAGATGGTGGCGAACATGCAAGTCGGCAAGATGGATGGCTTCTGCGTGGGTGAACCGTGGAATGGCAAGACCGTCGCCGACGGAATCGGCTTCACCGGCATCAACACGCAGGCGATCTGGAAGGATCACCCGGAAAAGGTCTGCGCCTTCACGGAGGAGTTCGCGAACAAGAATCCGAAGACGGTGAAAGCGGTGCTCAAGGCGCTGCACGAAGCCAGCGTGTGGCTGGACAAAATGGATAACCGGCCCGAGCAGGCGAAGATCGTCAGCGCGCCGACCTACATCAACTGCCCGCCGGAATCGATCCTCCCGCGCTTGCAGGGCAAGTACGACATGGGCGACGGCCGCAAGTTCCGCGATCCCGACTACATGATCTTCAGCGATCGGAACTGCAACTACCCGCAGCCGAAGTACTGCAAGTGGTGGCTCACGCAGCTCCGCCGCTGGGGCTTCACCACCGGCGCACCGGACTACGAAGGCGTCACCAAGCAAGTGATGCGCACCGATTTCTACGAAGAAGCGATGAAGGAGATCGGCTACACCCATGGTGGCATGAGCGATGCTCCCGAGTCCCTGTTCGATGGCTCCAATTTCGACCCGAAGGGCGACATGGAAGCTTATGCCGCCTCATTCGCCGTCAAAACGCTCAAAGGCTGACCTCTTCCTGGTTGCACATTCGGTTCCCCGCGGGCGGTCGTCGCCCGATCGTCCGCGGGTTTTTTTCACAACACGCCTTCGCCATGAAGTTCCTGCATTCCCTCAAACTCGAAATTATCCTGCTACCGCTTGTCGGCCTCATGCTCTGCCTCGGTGGCTGGGCCATCATCGCGGGCAAATCCACAACCACCACCGGGGTGGATGACTGGGGCGATCCCGTCACGAAGGTCGAGCGCCACGGCATCTCGAAGAATCTTCCCTCGCCCTCCGAGACTTGGACGGCGAGCAAGCCCTACATTGTCGAACCGCTGGCCAAGCGCGGTGAACTCGACCAAGGGATCCTGCGCTTCACCTGGCTCTCCCTCAAACTGGTGGCCCAAGGCTATTTCATTGCCTTGCTGATCGGAACGCCGATCGGCTTCCTGCTCGGCCTCTCGAAGAATTTCACGAAGGCATTTGATCCGATCATCCAAATCCTGCGTCCGGTATCGCCGCTCGCGTGGTTGCCGCTCGGCATGGTACTTTTCAGCGGCCTGAAAGTACTGGATGCGAGCGGACGCGTGAGTTTCGGCACGTCGGATGCTGCAGCTCTCTTCACTATCGCCATCTGTGCCATGTGGCCCACCGTCCTCAATACCGCCGTCGGGGTACGGGCCGTCCCGCAGGACTACCTGAACGTCGCCAAGGTGCTGAAGTTGTCCCGCATGAAGACCTTGTTCAAGGTCCTCATCCCCTCGGCAATGCCATACATGTTCACCGGTTTCCGCCTGTCCCTGGGGATCGCATGGCTGGTCATCGTCGCGGTGGAAATGCTGATCGGAAAACCCGGCATCGGGGGATTCCTCTGGCAGCAATACAACGCGAACAGCTTCGCCCACATCATCCTCTCCATCCTCACGATCGGAGTCATCGGCTACGTGCTGGATCGCCTGATGAGCCTCGTGGAAGGGCGGTTCCGCACCGCTTGAGCATTCGATAGGATCCACAAGACCTCCACAACCCATGCCACCCATCGTCGAACTAAGCGGAATTTCAAAAGGCTTCGGCCGCGGTTACTCGCGGAGCACCGTCCTCCGCGATATCAACCTCAGCGTCGAAGAAGGAGACTTCGTTTCCATCATCGGATATTCGGGCTCCGGCAAGAGCACGCTGATCAACCTGGTCGCGGGCTTGTTGAAGCCGGACACCGGGTGCGCAAAGATGGACGGAGCCGAGATCAAGGGCCCCGGTCCGGAGCGAGGCATCGTCTTCCAGAACTACTCGCTGCTGCCATGGCTCACGGTGACGGAGAACGTCCGCCTGGCCGTCGATCAGCTCTTCCCGAACCTCAGCGAGAAGGAACGCGCGGAGCACGCTGCGAAGTACATCGACATGGTGAAGCTCACGCCCGCATCGGGAAAGCTTCCGCGCGAACTCTCCGGCGGGATGCGCCAACGGGTCTCCGTGGCACGCACGCTGGCAGCGAATCCACGGATCCTGTTGCTGGACGAACCGCTTTCCGCTCTCGATGCGCTCACCCGTGCGACCTTGCAAGATGAAATCGCCGAGATCTGGCAGGCGAACCGCACCACCGTGATCTGGATCACCAATGATCCGGACGAGGCACTTCTGGTGGCGGACCGGGTCATCCCGCTCCTGCCCGGCCGGGAAGGTGCGACACTTGGCGCGGAGATTCCTGTCGAGATCGCCCGGCCCCGCGACCGCCGCGAATTACTACGTTCATCAGATTTCAAGGATCTGAAGCTGCAACTGGTGAACACCCTGCTCGGTGCGAAGAAGGACAGCACGCCGCTCGTGACGAAGAAACTCGCGGCCCCGGACATCCTGCCGGAGGACCTTGAAAAGAAGAGAAACTTTTCTCTCTTCGATCGTCCCGCCCCGCGCCGCCGCTCCCAGCTCCAGCGTGAAGAACTCAAAATCGAAGTGTCATGACCAACGCCCACGCCCCCGTCCTCGAGCTCTTCAAGCTCTCGAAAGCCTATCCGACCCCGAAGGGCCCCGCCGTCATCGTCAAGGAGTTCAACCTGAACCTTGCCGCGGGTGAGTTCGTCACGCTCATCGGCCATTCCGGCTGCGGGAAATCCACCGTGCTCTCCATGGTGGCGGGGCTCACCGACACCACCGACGGTGCGATGATCCTCTCCGGTCGCGAAACGAATGAAGCGGGCCCCGACCGCGGCGTGGTCTTCCAGTCCCCTTGCCTCTTGCCGTGGATGACCGCCTTCGAGAACGTGATGCTCGGGGTGAACCAGGTGTATTTCACCGCGCCCAAGTCCGAGCGCCGCGAACTGGCGGAATACTATCTCACGGTGGTCGGACTTGGAAATGCGATGCACAAGTATCCCGGCGAACTCTCGCAGGGCATGCGCCAACGGGTCGGCATCGCACGTGCCTTCGCCCTCCAGCCGAAGATGCTGCTTCTCGATGAACCCTTCGGCATGCTCGACGCGCTGACGAAGATGGAACTCCAGGAGGTCCTGCTCGAGCTCTGGCGCCGGAACAAGCTCACCACCCTGATGGTCACCCACGACGTGGACGAGGCGATTTTCCTCTCCGACCGCGTGGTGATGATGACCGACGGCCCCGAGGCGGAGGTGGGCGATATCCTCTCCATCCCCTTCGAGCGGCCCCGGAACCGGGCATCGGTCCTCGCAGACCCGCGTTATCCGGAAATCCGCAATCACCTGCTCACCTTCCTGAACGAGCGCTCCCACATCCGTCCTAGCCGCATCACGCCGCCGGCGACCGAAATGGTGACCGCTCCGACCAGGGAAACGCCGGCAGGTGCCGCCGCCTCTACCCGTTGATCCACCGTCATGATCACGGCACCGTCACCCCACCGCACCGCTTTCATGCGGGTGGCGACGAATCTCGCCCTGGGGACGGTGCCCTTCGCCCTGCTCTCAATCCTCTATCCAGGGGTGCCGATCCGCGATGCCGGGCCGGGTCTGCTAAGCCTGACAATCGCCGCCACCCTTGCGCTCCTCCTTATCGCCTCCACCAGGGAAACGGAATTGGGGTCGCCGCCGGTCCGCTTTGCAGCCACCCGGCGCTGTCTTTCCTGCCTCCTGCTCGGAAGCTCGTTGATCGTCGTTCCGTGGAATTTCCAAGGACTCCCCTGTCTTTCATGGGCCGTCGCCATGGGCTTTGGCTCACGCTGGCTTCTCTACGGACTGGAATCCATGGACCTCCGTGCGGCGGACCGGGGACGGGAAGCCCTGCCCTGCTTCGCCACCCGGCTCCGGCGGATGATCACCTGGATTACCGGGGCAGTCATCCCGCTTTCCGTTTTGGTCGGCTGCCCTGCACTCCCTCTCCTATTAATATCATTTTTCCTGACGCTTTTTGCGCAATGGACCGCCATGGGCGAAGTCCTTTACCAGCAGCCACAAGCCGGACTGATGAATCCACTCCAACCTCGTGAGCGGGATTCATCGTTTCGATGATGCGAAATTCATCGCTTTTCCCGCCGCGGCGCCGACTCGCGCATGCCGGGTGCTCTTTCAACCGCTGAACAAAAGCTCGTTCGTCATGGTCAATCTCAGCGACTCCGGCTTCAGTGCCGAACAAACCTCCTACCTTTCCGGCTTCGTGTCCGGCATCCTGCAAGGGCGCGAACTGCCGTTCCTCGGTCAGGACGGCGAACGCCGTTTTACCCACGAGCCCGAGCAAAGCGTCTTTGGCACGCCCCTCGAGGACCTCTGCAAGGAAGAACGCATCAAGTATGAGCAGCACGGCCTGGACTGCTACGACACCATCCTGGCAAATGCCGCCACCAATGAATTCCCGAAGGATGGCGATGTCTTCCGCTACAAGTTCCACGGCCTCTTCTTCGTTTCGCCCGCTCAGGAAAGCCTGATGCTCCGCTGCCGCATCGCCGGCGGCGCGCTCACCAGCGAGCAGCTCCGCGGCCTCGCCGGCGTGGCGGAAAAGTGGGGCCCGGGCCACGCCGACCTCACGACCCGTGCCAATGTCCAGATCCGCGAGATCATGCCGGAAAACGCGCCCTCCGTGTTGATGGCCCTGACCGACATGGGCCTGACCTCGCAGGGCTCCGGCGCGGACAACATCCGCAACATCACCGCCTCTCCCACCACCGGCTTCGACCCGGATGAACTGATCGACGTGATGCCCTATGCCAAGGCGATGCATCACTACATCCTGAAGAACCGGGACCTCTACGGCCTGCCGCGGAAATTCAATATCTCCTACGACTCCGGCGGCCGCGTTTCCGTCTGCGCGGACACCAACGACATCGGCTTCTACGCCGTGAAGGTTGGCGAGAACGACAAGGGCATCGTGCCCGGCGTTTACTTCCGCATGCAGCTCTGCGGAATCACCGGCCACAAGCAATTCGCCACCGACTGCGGCGTGCTGCTGACCCCGGCCGAGACGATTCCCGTCGCTGCCGCACTGATCCGCGTGTTCATCGAAAACGGCGATCGCACCAACCGCAAAAAGGCACGCTTGAAGTATCTCGTCGATGACTGGGGCTTCGAGAAGACCCTCGAAGAGACCCAGAAGAAGCTGGCCTTCCCCATGCGCTACTTCCCGCTGGACGGCTGCGAGCCTTCCCTGCCGAAGTCAAAGCACGGCCACCTTGGCATCCATCAGCAGACCGACGGCAAGCACTACATCGGCGTGCTCACCCCGGTAGGCCGCATGAGCGTTCCTCAAATGCTCGCACTGGCCGATGTGGCCGACGAGTTCGGTCGCGGCGAAATCCGCCTGACCGTCTGGCAGAACCTCATCATCCCCGGCATCCCGGAGGAAAAACTGCAAGCCGCGATCACCGCGATCCAGGCGACCGGCCTTGATCACCGCAACAACGCGATCACCGGCGGCCTCATCGCCTGCACCGGCAGCCGCGGCTGCAAATACGCCGCCGCCGACACCAAGGGTAACGCGATCACGCTCGGCAACCACCTTGCCAGCAAGATGATCCTCGATCAGCCCGTGAACATCCACCTCACCGGCTGCCACCACTCCTGCGCGCAGCACTACATCGGCGACATCGGCATGATGGGCACCCGCGTAAAGGTCGCGGACGGCTCCACCGTGGATGGATACAACATCGTCCTCGGCGGCGGTGTCGATGACACCCAGGCAATCGCACGGGAAATCTGGAGCGGGATCGCTTTCGACGAGATCCCGGAACTCGTCGAGAAATTGCTCTGCACTTATCTCGCCCAGCGCGAGGACGGCGAGACCTTCGCGGCCTTCACCCAGCGGCTGAGCGTCGAGGAGCTTCGCGGCCTCATCACGGAAAAGGCCGCTGCCTGACGAATGCTTATTGAAAATGGATTGCTAGATATCGGCCGAGTGGCCGAACGCCCGTGATCTAACAGTAAAAAATACTCGATCTCCACCTTGTCTTCCCTCCTCCAACGACTCCCTGCGCTACCTGCTGCGAAGAAGCCGGCTGCCCCGAGCCACGAGGTAAGGACCTTGATCGACGACCTCATCGCCGAGCAAAAGACGCTCCAGACGCCGGTCGCCCGCTACGCGGATTATCACGACACCGAGCCGGATCTCGCACCGCACTACCGTTCGCTGATCCCGCTGACGAAGCCCGGCTCCGGTGAACAGTATGCCTTCGAGGTCTCGCTCGACCGCTGCACCGGCTGCAAGGCCTGCGTCTCTGCCTGCCACTCGCTCAACGGTCTCGATGACGACGAGGCGTGGCGCGATGTCGGGATGATCCATGGCGGTCGCAAGACCCCGGGCTGGCAACAAACCATCACCACCGCTTGCCACCATTGCGAGGATCCCGGCTGCATGAACGGCTGCCCGGTGGGTGCCTACGAGAAGGACGCCGACACCGGCATCGTCCGGCATCTGGACGACCAGTGCATCGGCTGCTCCTATTGCATTCTCAAGTGCCCCTTCGACGTGCCGAAGTACTCGAAGAAGCGCGGCATCGTTCGCAAATGCGACATGTGCCACCAGCGCCTTGCCGAGGGCGAGGCACCCGCCTGCGTGCAGGCTTGCCCGACCGAGGCGATCCGCATCGTGAAGGTAGCGGTGAGCAAAGGTCCAAGAGCGGAGAAAGAGACTCTTTCTCCAAGCTCTCCGCTCCCTGCTCCAAGCTTCCTCCCCGGCGCTCCGGATCCTGCCATCACCCTTCCCACCACCCGCTACGTCGGACGCGAGGTCCCCGAAAGCGCGGTGGCAGCAGACCGCGAGAACCTCGTGCCGGAGCACGCCCACTGGCCGCTGACCCTGATGCTCATGCTCACCCAGGCCGGCGTGGGATTGCTGGCCGGAGGCATGGGTAACATCGCTGCCACGACCACCGCGGCCGTAATTTTCTTCGCTGGCATGGGAGCCTCCGTGCTCCACCTCGGCCATCCCCTGAAGGCTTGGCGATTCTTCCTCGGGCTGCGCACCTCGTGGCTCTCGCGGGAAATCCTCGCGTTCTCGATGTTCGCTCCCATCCCGATCGTGGTGGCCGCATTGCCCTTCCTGCCCGACTTCCCGTTCAAGGAACTCATCGGAACCGCCGCATCCCGTTCCATTCTGCCAATCGGCCTGATCGCGGTGTTCACCAGCGTGATGATCTACCACGATACCCATCGTGCTTCGTGGCGCTTCCCGCTCACGGCGGCGCGCTTCTTCGGGACGGTGGCATCGTTCGCCACGCTGGGATACCTCATCGCGAAGCCTTCGGCACCGGCCATGCTCCTCTTTGCCCTCGCCGTGATCGCGAAGATGATTCCGGAATTGCGGATCATCCGCCTCGCCGACGACCGGAATGCGGAGTGGACTTCCGACCTCCACACCGCCCGCATCCAGCGCGGCCCCCTGAACACGACACTCGACGGCCGCTTCCTCCTCGCCTTCACCGCCATCGCCGTCGCGCTGGTCAATCCATGGGTCGCCCTGCCGCTGCTGCTCGTCGCGGAACTCTTCGAACGCCAGCTCTTCTTCCAGTCCGTCTACGCACCGAAGATGCCGGGGAACTTCGGCCGGAAGCGCCACTGAGCGCAAAGAGGAGGACCACCACGCATTTTACCGGCAATTTTGACGTCCAGCGGCGGTATTACCGGTGTGATCGCGAGGAGAAGATGGCCGCGCGTCCTGCTGCCCTGCCTCGTCGCGCTGGTCGCAGGACTGCTCGGCTATTGGTTGATTCATGATGCGGCAAGAACCACGCCGAAGATCGTCTCCACCAAAAAGAGCCGCCTGCCGTCACGCTCCCAGGATCCGCAGGCCCCGTCCCTTGCGAAGAGCACGGCGCGTGACAGCTTTCCCGATGGCACCACCATCGAAATCTTCGCCAGCTGCCGGGAGGAGGAAATCATCCTGCGTTTTCCATCCGACGAAAGCTACCGGTCCTTCATCCATCGCCTTGAGGCGAGTTCGGTCCGCCTGATCGATCACCTCGACCGTTTGCGCGCCATGCGCGTGGGCATGAATGAACAGGAGAAGGTCGATATCCTCGAGCTCTTCAAAGAGGAGCAAATCGTCAGCTACAAGACCTTGCCGAGGCTTCCCGAACCGGCCCGCGCCGTTGGCGGTGCTTCCACCCAAGCCGCCACACCCTTCGGGGACCAAGTGCTGCCGTGGCTCGGCGTGGCCGGAGACAATTCACGCTGGGGTTCAGGCGTGAAAGTGGCGGTGCTCGATACCGGGATCGTCTCCCACCCGGGTCTTCCACGGGTGTCGCGCTCGATCGAAATCCTGCCCTTTCCCGACGACCTCTCCTCGGTTCATCTGCATGGGACGGCCGTGGCAAGTCTAGTTGCGGGCACTCATCCTATGGCGCGTGGCATTGCCCCTTCGGTGGAGTTGATCTCCGTGCGCTTGATGGATGATCGCGGGTTCAGCGATTCATTTGCCATCGCCGCCGGACTCCTCGCCGCCATGGATGCGGGAGCGGACATCGTGAATCTTTCGCTGGGCGAACAGCAGGAAAACCCTCTGGTCTCGGACGCGCTTCGCCTCGTGCTGGAGAAGGGAATCCTGATCATTGCCAGTTCCGGCAACGAAGGCCGGCAGGAAGCGAAGTATCCCGCCGCCTACCCCGGCGTCATCGGCGTCGGCGCGGTGGATGCCAGCGGGGAACGCATGGCGTTCTCGAATCTCGGCAGCGAGCTCGCCATGACCGCGCCGGGCTATGGCGTGAATGCCGCCGCTCCGGGCGGAGGCTTTGTCAGTATCAGCGGCACTTCCGCCAGCGCTCCTTTGGTAGCGGGAGCGATCGCCGCCACCATGTCCGATGGCACGGGCCGCCGGGTCAGCGCCGCGGAGGCAGTGAAGATCGTGATGGCTTATGCCGACGACGAGGGCCCGCCCGGCTTCGATACCGAGTATGGCGTCGGGGTCTTGAACCTCGGCCGGATCATGAACCGGGATACCCCCGGCCTCAGCGATGCCGTGGTCACCTGGCAGCAATTCATGAAGGGCAACGGTGCCGGGCAGCAGGATCAACTCAAGGTGACCGTTCAAAACCGCGGCACGGTTTCGCTGATCAACACCTTGGTCGAAGTCACCACGCCAACCGGGACAAATTCCGTGATCGCCACGACCATTGCTCCGGGGGTTTCAGAAAGCTTCTCGGTACCCTTGGATCAAACCCAGTTCAGCGGCAAAGACTTCACCCCGGTCACCACCACCGCCATACCGGGGAATTCCGTGATCGATCTCACGCCTGCAAATAACAAGCGGACGGATCTTCTCATCCTGCGGTGACTGTTCCGGCGGACCGGATGTTTCATTCCGTGAGAACGGGACTTGTGGATCACGCATCGCGGCGACTTAGTAGAGGAGCATCGCGCCATGTCCGTCTTACCTGCACCTCTCGATCTCGCCTCCATGGTCTCACAGCTTTACGACCTGCTGCAGGGTCATGCCGGGGCCCCCACGGAGGAACAGGTGCGGGAGGCATGCAACGTTCTCTACTCCGCCAGCCTGCTGAAGGAGGAGGGGCGGCCCGTGCGTGCCCGGGTGATTCTGGCCCCGCCGGACGCATTCGCACCGACCGATGGACCGCCGGATGGAGCTCACGCCGTCCGCTTCACCGTCACACACACGTTCACGGCGAATGAGATCAAGCGGCTCAGCCCGGCAGCGAGCTTCTTTCATTCCGTGGTGGCGATCTGGCCGGACCGTGATCGCGGCTTCCGCATCTGGGGAGTGTTGAATACGGGACCGCGCTGGATGAATCTGGTGGCCGGCGGCCGCAAGCCGCTGGGAATGGAGATCCCCTACCCGATCATTCATGTCCGCGACCCCGGTTGGCTGCTCTTCTATCACGGCTATCAATTGATCGCCGAATGGCGCGGCCGGGAGCTCCATGGGCCACGGCTCGATGTCTTCCAGTCCCGCCTGCTCAACGACCGCTTCGTCGACCTCCGTCGCGGCTTGGTCGCGGAGTTGGCGGGAGGTTGCCTGCCGAGCGCCTTGGGCGAGGAAGAGTATGCGGAACTCTCGCATCTCATCTCCCTGCAATTCATCAAGCGCGTGATCAACCTCGTCCGCACCAGCGGCCACGGCGGCAGCGTCGTCTTCCTTCCCGAAGGCGATGTTGGCGTGGAAGCCGCGACCCGATGGATCGACTGCAAATACACCGCCGAGGCCGATGACGCGGGCATGCGCTTCCGCCATCTCCTTCAATCCATCATCCGGCGGGTCGGCCAACTTTGTCCGGACGGTTGTACGGCGGAGGAGGCATGGCAGATCTTCCGCAACAGCAAGGATCCTGAACTGGATCGCCTGGAAGAAGCCTTCTTCGAGCTCGCTCGGTTCCTGTCCGACCTGATGCAGGTCGACGGGGCACTGGTGCTGGACCGCCGCGTCTGCGTGATCGGCTTCGGCGGGGAAATCCGCGTGGACCGGAACGTCTTCCAAGTGAGCTGGGCCCATGATCTGGAGGGCAAGCAGCTCACCGATTGGAACGTGCAGGCCGACGGCACGCGACATCGCTCGGTCTATCGTCTCTGCTCCGTCGAGCCCGAAGTCATCGGCTTCGTCATCTCCCAGGACAGCAATGTCCGGATGATCGCGAACGTCGACGATATGGTCGTCTTCTGGAAACACAGTATCGTCTAACGAAAGCGCAGGGCCTTCCCCGGCTCGCCAGGCTCCAGCCTGGCTGCCTTTGCCGGGACCGCGGGACTCCAGTCCCGCATCGGAACTTCCAACCCATCCCTCCACACCGCAGCCTCTCCTAAGGAGGGCGGACACTCCTGTCCGCCGCTTCGAACTACCACAAACGCCGTACCACACGCCCACGCCCCATTGACTGCGGCGACACGGCGCCCCCCAAACCAAGCGAACGCAGGGAGGGACGACCGTCCCATCCCTCCCCGCCAGGGAGGCTACTTCTCCGCCTCAAGCTGCTTGCCGAGATCCTCAAGCATCTTCCGGATCTCCTGCAGCTCGGCTTGCACGTCCTTCACCGGTGGCGGAACGATTCCCACGACACCGCCAGCCCCCGACAGCCCACGGATTTCCTCGGTGACGCCTGCCGCCCCGGGTGCCGTTTGAAGGCGGCGGATAAAAGTCTTCAAAGGCCGGGTCGGGTCGCCTTCGATCAACACGTCGGCATCGCGGGAATGAAATCGCGCTTCGCTGATCTCTCCGGTGATCGATTCCTGCTTTCCAAGCACAGCGGTTGTTTCCTGAAGCTGGCCTTTCCGGACATAGATGATCTTCACGTTGTCGCCCTCCTTGTGGTTCGCGACCAAAATCGCAAGTTGCCGCGGATGGATCAGGATCTGGTCGTCCAGCTTCGCGAGAACATCCTGCTCCTGAAGTCCGGCCTTCTCCGCCGGGCTGCCCTTGGTCAGGAATTCGATGACGAGACCCGTGTCTTCATCGATGGGCAGATGCGGCGCGAGTTCGCGCGGTGGCGGAGACGCTGAAACCCCCAAATAAGCCACCGGGCCCTTCCGATTCGCCAAGGCAAGATCCGCTCCGCCGCCTTCGGCGAGGTGATACCGCCAACGAACCGGATCCGCAATCTGCTCCACGCGCAGCGTCGGCACCTCGATTGAGGGCGGGAGCCCGGCAGAAGCACGGGGGGCAGCAGCAACAGGGGGTGCCGGAGGAGTCGGGGGTGCCGGCATCGCACCGGGAGCGGCGCCTTGGGCACTCGCCGCGATCGCGCTGGCGAGCAGGAAACCTAGCATCGGAATTGTAGTCTTCATCGTTGTATCGGGTTGAATCTAGTAAGTGGAAATGGCGACCGGCATGACCTCCTCGCGGATCTGGGATTCCTTCTCGGGCATCTCACCGGGCTTGCTGACGTAGTAGATTTCGTCCAGCCACGTGGTGCGGATCAGCCGGACCGGTTGCTCCTCCTTGTCCTGCACCACCCCGAGGTCCGCGACTTCCATCAGGTGCTGGCGGCTCGCGACCGGCACGCGTTTGGCGGGCTCGGACGTCATTTGGGAAGCGGAATCATTACCCTGCTCCTGGGAGGACGTCCCGTGAACGAGAAATGCCAACGTGATCGCGGCGGCAGCTGCGAGCGGGACCCAGAAAAGAGGCCGGAGGATCGCCGGCATTGGCCGGGCCGCACGGAGGCGGGCCATGAACGCCTCATCCGGTGGAGCAGGCGCAAGCCTTCCCAGAAGGACTTCGATCTCCTCATCGTTCGGAGTTTTCATGTAAGCGTGGTCGTGAGGGTTTGGCGGAGGGATTCGAGCGCGAGGCGATAGCGGGAAGCTGCGGTGCCCGCGGGGATATCAAGGGCAACGGCCACCTCCGCGAAGGTCAGGCCTCCCCAGAACTTCAGCGTCAGCACCTCGCGTTGCGGCAGGGGCAGCCGCAGCAGTTCCTTTTCGAGAAGTCGGGTCGTTTCCTCATCTTCGGGCGATGTCGTGAAAAGTTCGGACCCCGCTTGCTCCCTTCGCGCACGGCGTTCCGAGCGGCGACCCAGATCGATCGCCCGGCGGCGGATCGTCGCATAGACCAGTGCCGGTTCCGGTCGTCCGCCCATCCGTTTCCAAGTCTCCACCAGGGATTCCTGCAGCACGTCTTCCGCATCCTGCCCGCAGCGCGTCTGCTGGCGCGCGAAGAGCAGGAAGCGGCTCGCATTCTCGGCGAGCCAGTCGTTCCAGTCCTGTTCAGTGCTGCGGGAGGCCATGGAGAAGTCGTGATCTCACCCAACAAAGCGCCGGTGCCGCCGCTATTTATCAACCGCGTGATCGAAAAAATGGCCAAACGCCCTTTCCCCGGGCCGCGAGGTGCCTGCCTCGCATCGCCTACGCCGAAGGCACTGTGCACGTGGAGCTATCCGGAAAACCCGCTGGCTTGGATTCACGGAGACCCGATCGTCATCAATCCTCTTTTGCCCCCCCACATTCCATGTGACCCCTGAGTCTGGGGCCATGACTTTATGGAACCATCTCCTCGGCCATTCACTCCGTCCCCAGATCCGCGGATTCTTTAGGCCGGAAGGTCATCCCCTCCGCGGCATTCACGGTCACAGCTCCCTTTTCCTCGTCATAGCGGAGGGTCAGGGAACCATTATCCGAAGTGAGAATGCTTGTCCCCTTTTCAGGCATCATCCTGAGCTTGCCTTCGGCCACCAGATCTCCATCCGCGGATACCCACAGACGATCGGCGGTTATCTCGACGTTTCCCGGAAACTTCAGCCGGATATTTCCTTTTGCCGACGTAGGTCCGATCTCATCGGCCTCCAAGGTAAATCCCTTCGCCAGGATCTCTTGGAGTGAAACACGTTCCCTCCGTTTCGATGGGCTCCTTCGTTTCCCAGGCGTGGTATCAGCTCCCGCCGTATCCGCGGGATAGGATTGGGCTCCTGCTTTGTCACCGCTGCTCCTGCTGCCGCCCGGATATTCTTCCCTCGAAAGGGGAGATCGGAGGACGAGCAGCAGTGCCAGCAGGATAAGCAGCGCCAGCCCTCCGCGAATCCATGCCGCCTTCCGGCTCATGGCCCCAGCTTCTCCGCGAGATATCTCAGGAGCAAGCCCATACAAACCCGCGCCAGCGCGGGATTGTAGCGCGGGCCTTCATCGCGCAGAAAGGCATGCGCGGCATTGAACTCATGCCATTCGAAATCGGCACCGCATTCCTCTAGCGCACGGTGGATGAGCTCCCTACCCTCCTTCGGAATATGCGGGTCTTGCCGCCCCCAGACGAAAAGCAGGGACGCATCCAGATCCGCAATGCGCTTCAGGGTGTCATCCGACTTTCCTTTCCCCAGCGTAGCAGAGTGGACATCGGTCGGATAGTAGGCGGCGACGGCGGAGATTCCCGGATGATACCCGGCGCGCAGCGCGAGATGGCCACCGAGGCAAACGCCATAGCTCGCGACCTTGCCAGTGCAGCCTTCATGGCCCTTGAGCCAAGTCACCAACACGTCCACGTCCTCATCGTAGGAGGCGAGTTCCTTGGCGTATTTGAGTTCGTTGCCGCGATCCGATCCTGCCTGGTCGTAGGCCAGCACGGTTCCGGGTTCTTCGAATTCATGGTAAACCTCAGGCACCGCCACCAGATACCCTTCCCCGGCCAAGGCAGCGGCCATCCGGCGGATCGGTCCCGTGGCTTGGAAAATCTCCGAATAAAAGATCACCGCCGGAACCGGCCCCATCGTCACCGGCGCGAAAACATGAACGCGCATGATTCCCCGTGTGGTTTCCAGATCGACGTAGGTCTCGGTCAGCGTGGCCATGGCAAGACCATGCCGGGCACAAACCGGCGTGGAAGCCGAAACCTCGTCCTGATGAAGTTGACCGTCGGCCGATTTCCCGGCAATCCATCATGGTAGATTTGCGCTCCAGATGACCACCTACCTTGCCCTGCTTCGCGGCGTCAACGTTTCCGGAACTTCCCTCCGCATGGCCGAACTCAAGAAGAGCCTTTCCGATCTGGGATTGGAAAATGTCCAGACCTACCTCCAAAGCGGCAACGTCATCTTCAAGAGCAAGACCGCCCAAGCGAAGCTCGCCGGACAGATCGAAGCGCGGATCAAGAAAGACTTCGGGCTCGGGATCTCCGTCCTCGTCCTCTCGGCGAAAGAGATCGATGCCATCGTCACCAAGAATCCACTGTGGCCGGAGTCAGGCGGTGAAGGATCTCACTTCCACGCCACCTTCCTTTTCGATCCGGTGACAAAGAAGACCTTCGATGCCCTCACCTTGCCTGCGGCGGATGGAGAAAAGGCCGTCCTGGCGAAAGGCGCGGTCTTGCTCCACTGCCCGCATGGCTACGGCCGCACCAAGCTGAACAACACCTACTTCGAAAAGTCGCTCGGGGTGAAGGCCACGACCCGCAATTGGAAATCCGTGCTCGCGCTCCGCGAGCTTTGCCAAGGCCAATGACCTAAAGCGGGCCTCCGTGGCGCAGTAAGTCGCTCGAAATACTCTTCTTGCGAATGACGTAGAAACCCGGGCGAAATACTAAACCTGTTTCGTATTGGGACGTTACTGGCATGCACTCGTCCTCCATCCCCACCCTTCTGTTCGCAGCCGTGGTCCTTGCGGCCAGCCCTTCCCTTCACGCGGCGGCGACGGTTGCCAAAGGCCATGGCGAGGCCGACCAAGGATTCAATCTCGATCCCGTGCCGCCACCCGCAACGAATGACGCGGCAAGCAAAGCCACCTTCACCATCATCGACGGCGCGAAGGACGGTGCCAGCCCCGACCCCGCGGTGCTCGTCGATGGCAAGATCCCGGCGAGCGAAGACCAGCCCCGCTCGAATTTCTTCTTTGCCAACGGCTCCGAAGGCGGCCGCATCGGCATGGATTTGGGAGACGTGATTACCGTGAAGAGCGTCGGCAGCTACTCATGGCACGAGGGCGTGCGTGCACCGCAGGTTTACAAGCTCTATGGCGCGAGCGGCACCTCGAAGGACTTCAATGCGTCCCCAAAACGCGGCACCGATCCGAAAAGTTGCGGCTGGGAGCTGATTGCGGAAGTGGATACCCGCCCGAAAGAGGGCAAGGGAGGCGGCCAGCATGCCGTGGAAGTCTCCAACAAAGGCGGACGCCCGCTGGGCAACTACCGGCATCTCCTTTTCGACGTCGAGCGCACGTCGAAAGACGATGCCTTCGGCAATACCTTCTTCAGCGAGATCGACGTGGTGGATGCCAAAGGCCCGACACTCGAGCGGCTAAAGGCGGCGGAGAAGATCGTGAAAACCTTCAAGGCGAAGGACGGCAAGTTCACCTACATCCTCAATACCACCAAAGCACCCGAACTGACGGAGTGGTGCGAGAAGGAGCTGATCCCGGTGGTTGAGAAATGGTACCCGCAGCTCGTCGAAATGATGCCCAGCACCGGCTACCGTGCTCCCGACCAGGTCACCTTCGAGTTCAAGACCGACATGGGCGGCACACCCGCCTATGCCGCCGGCAACAAGATCTCCCTCAATGCCCAATGGTTCCCCGGCCAGCTCAAGAACGAGGCGAAGGGATGCGTGATCCATGAAATGGGCCACGTCGTGCAGAACTACTGGCGCGCCCGCCAAACCAACCGCGACCCGAAGAACACGCCGGGCTGGGTCACGGAGGGCATCTGCGACTACATCCGCTGGTTCCTCTACGAGCCGGAGAGCAAGGGTGCAGGCTTGGCCTCAAACAGCGCCGATCGCGTCAACTACGACAACAGCTATCGCATCACCGGCAACTTCCTCGACTGGGTGGCCACCGAGAAAGACAAGGAGATGCTCAAAAAGCTGAATGCCGCCGCCCGGGAGGGAAACTACGATGAGAAGCTGTGGAAAGAGTGGACGGGCAAGACCCTTCAGGAGCTCAACACCGAGTGGAAGGAAGCCATCAAAAAGGGCAAGCGCGAGCAGAAGTAACCCGGGCCCGCCCGGCATCAAGCGCTCACGTCTTCGTTGAAGAAGACCTTGATGAACTTCATCCCCTTCTCTTCATCGAAACCGCGCTCCAGCACCGGCTCCGGCTGGGTCGTAAAGGACGGCTTCACGTGAATCTCAACCCCGGTATCCAGCTTCACCACAGTACCGATCCGCTTCTTCGCCTTGCTCACATCCTTCTTTGAGATCGCGAAGGAATCATCGAAGCGCTGGCCCTGCTCTTCTTCTACCTTCGCCTTGTGCTCCTTGAACTTCTCCTTCGCTTCCGGCGTGCGGAGCACCTGCTCCTCGAATTCCTGCAGGCTGAAGTGCTCCTTCTCCTCGAAGTAAGCGATCGCATCGCGCGCCGCATTTGTCGTCTCCCACGGCGGCGTGTCGTCGACAACCGAGTCTTCCTTCTTCGTCTCCTTCTTGGACTTCTCCTCCTGCTTTACGAAGGCCACCGCCATGTCGGCGTATTTGTTCGTGAGGAAAGGGCTGTCGGTCACCGGCACCACGCCTAGGAAATCGCGCACCCAGAAACGGGAGTCCGATCCCGAGCGGTCGAAAGTCAGCACATGGAAGCCCTTGTTCGGGTTGTGCTTCAGGATCAGGCAGCCCTTGTCGATCTTCTCCGGATTGATCCCGTGCTCGGTGTGAAGCTGCAGGTCCCCGTCCTTCGTCGAGATGCTGAGGAACGGAACCACGCTCTCGGATTTCAAGATGCACAGGCCCTGCGTGAGTTCGCCGTTCACCTCGATGTCCTCGACGTAGGAAATGCAAAGATCGCCCGACTTGATGTTCGGATGATTGGACTTCGAGTAGAGGCGCTTCGCAATGTCGCAGCCCTTCTCCAGCAGGCCGTCCGCGGATTCGAAGACCGCCTTCGCGCACGCGTTCATCTCGTGCTGGTCCAGCGACGAGTGATGGTTGAAGCGGTAGCCGGAAAGGTTCTTGAAGGGCTTGAGAAAGATCGCCGTCAACGTCGTCCGGTCCGCCTCATCGACCTGAAAGACCTCCTTGGAAGTCTGGAGCGGTTCCTCGCGCTGGGGATTGCCGATCTTGGCGAGCACGAGACGGGTGGCGGCGGCGGACGTGAAGCGAATCTTTACGGACATGCGGGGCGCGGACGCTAGGAAGCCGTGGCGCATGACGCAAGACCGGTTGATCGAATCCCCGCAGGTGCTAGGATTTCCGAGCCAGCCGTTCCCCTTCCTGACTTAACGATGTCGAAACCCACCCCACCCCGTCCTCTCCCGGACGAGGGCGAAAAAGCCGTCGAAAAGGTATTGAGGATCAACCAGCGGTGGATCGTCCACGGCCGGCTGAAGGATCATGCCGCCGCCTACCTCGATCACCTCCGGGAAACCAATCCCTACCGGCTGTGGCGGGCCTGCGGGCTCGCCCTGCACATGGTCCGTCGCAAGAAAATCATCCGCGATCCCAAGCCGCTCTTCTACGCAGGACTTTTCGCGTACGCGACCCGTTCCGAAATCGAGACCTACCTGGAAGAGCACCCCGTGACCCGCTCCATCGTTTTGCTTCTGCACGGCGACACCAGCGGGCGGGATGTATTGGATGGCTCCGCGCGGGGACTCGTGGAGGGCATCTCTTCCGAAATCCTGGAGGAAAGGAATTGGCGGAAGCTCACTTGACCCCCACCACCATCGAGTCCGGCCCGACGAGGTGCTCCACCCGGCACTCGCGGAAGCCGGCTTCGCGCATCCAGCCAATACAGTCGGCACCGGTGTAATCGAAGCCACCCGGCGTTTCGATCAACATGTTCAGGCTCATCAGCAGGCCGAAGGCATTCTGCGACCGGTCATCGTCGATGATAGCATCGTAAGCTACCACCATCCCGCCCTCCGGCAGCGCGCGATACGCCTTTTCCAGCAGCATCTTCTTCGTCGGAAGATCCCAGTCATGGAGGATGTGGCCCATCAGGATCACATCCACCTCGGGCATCTCGTCCTTGAAAAAATCCCCCTCCTGAAAGGTCACCCGATCTCCCAGACCAAGCCCTGCGATGTATTCCTCAAACACCGGCCTCGCCACCGGCAGGTCATAGCCGATCCCTTTCAAATGCGGATTCGCCAGCGCGATCTGCGCGACAAGGTCGCCTTGCGCGGTTCCGACATCCGCGCAGCTCTTGAACTTCTCCCATGGCAATCGTTTCGCGATCTCCAGATTCGCACCGCGGCTGAGGCCGGTCATCGCCTTCAGGAAAACCTTCAGACGATCCGGGTCGGCGTAGATCGCGGCGAAAGGCTCCTCGCCGCTCTTCACTTCATTCTGCGGCTCCCCGCTGCGCAGCGCGGGGATGAGATGATCCCAGAAGCCATAAAGGCGGCGGCTCGCCATCTCCAGGACACCACCCACATAGGAGGGCTTCGCCTTGTCGAGAAACAGGTCGGTCTCCGCGGTATTGCTATACACTCCATCCGCCCGTTGCAGAAACCCGAGCGCCACCAGCGTGTCGAAGAAATCCCGCGCTCCCCGGCCATGGAATCCGAACTGCTCCTGGAGCACCGGCAGTTCCGACGGCTGCCGGGCTAGCACGGTGAAGACTTCCAGCTCCACGGCGGCCAGCAGGGTTTTCGATGTCCAGAAACCTGTGCCAATTTGGAAGATACGGTCGGGAGAGAGGTCCATAGGGGCATGATCCAATGCCTTTTCCCCCGTCCCGACAATTCCACTTTCGGCTACTTGGAAGTGGCCATTCCCCAGTACAGGATCGAAAGTGCCGGAGATGTCGCGCATCGCATTCTTCCTCGTGCTCGCCTGCGTCTCCGCCATGGGCGGCTGGGCATGGTTCCACGCGCAAAACGCTCCCGTATCGACGGTCGAAACACCGGCCGCGGTGGCCGCTCCGGCACAGGTCCCCTACACCACCGGCCCCGCGACGCCCGATGGCACCGGCAAGTTCTTCCATGGCCGTGAAATCGCCCAGGTGATGGGTCATCAGGCACTCGGTTGGCTGGAGCGGGACGACCGTGAGCAAGAGGAAGCGCCGAGCCGCGCCATTGCCGCGCTCGACCTGCCACCCGCCGCCGTCATCGCGGACATCGGTGCAGGCTCCGGCTACTATAGCTTCCGTATTTCGCCGAAGGTCCCCTTGGGCAAGGTCGTCGCCGTCGATATCCAGCCGGAGATGCTCGACTACCTGAAAAAGAAAGCCGCCGAACTCTCGGTGACGAATGTCGAGCCTCACCTCGGCGCCATCGATGACCTGAACCTCCCCGCTTCCTCGCTCGATGCCGCACTGATGGTCGATGCCTACCACGAGTTCTCTCATCCCGCGGAAATGCTCGCTTCCCTACACCGAGCGCTGAAACCCGGCGGACGCATCTTCCTCCTGGAATTTCGCGGCGAGGATCCCCGCGTGCCGATCAAGCCGCTACACAAGATGACCGAGGCTCAGGCCCGCCTCGAGTTCGAAGGCGCCGGATTCAAGTTCCTCGAAAACCGCAAGCCGCTCCCATGGCAGCACTTCATGGTGTTCGAGCGCCCTTGAGCACCTGCTCCATCTGCTTCCGGTGGATGCCGTGATGGATGCCCGCAAGGCAGAACCATTGATGCGCATCCAAGGACCCAAACCACGGGTGCACTTTCCGCGTCCGGGACTTCAAGTCTTCGTTCGCAGTGAACTGATTCTTCCACGCCGCCAACGTTTCGCGAAAGGCTTCCAGACTCTCCGGCCCCGCATCCGGTGAGGGCTTCAGGGCGGCAGTGCTGATCTCCCTATCCGGAGACTTTCCCGCCGCAAGCGCCCGCACCAGCATCAGCAGCCCGCGATCCACGATCGTTACGTGCTGCACGATCATGTAGGGCGACCAGAAACGACTGCTATCCTCCATCCCGGCCTGCCGCGGCACCAGCACGCGCCTGCGGCCGGTTTCTTCATCCACGCTTCCGGCGAGCGACAGCAAGCAATCCGCCTCGTCCTCGAATTTCGACCACGCTTTCTCGCGGCTTGCCCCCAGCGCAAAAAGCCGCAGCCGCGCGCCGAACCATTTGCGCTCGAACCATGGAATCCCGGCACCCGGCGCTTCCAGGCGGGCTTGCACGTCATCCGCAGCATCGCGTTCAACGGTCGGCGCACTCCTCGTCGTCATCGGCTTTCATGGGGTTGCATGCCACTTGCACTTCGCAAGTTTTCATAAAGCCATCCTTGCACCACTTGCGAAATACAAGTTATTTTCCACCCGTGGCCACGAACTTTCCCGCTCGCCGATCTCCCTGTCCCGTGGCTTGCGCCCTCGATCTTCTGGGCGATCGCTGGACCCTGCTGGTGGTCCGGGATCTCAACCTCGGACGGAAGTACTTCGAGGAATTCCTCGCCTCGCCCGAAGGCATCGCCACCAATATCCTCTCCGATCGCCTGAAGCTCCTCGTCCGCTACGGTCTCGTCGAAAAACTCCCCGATGAAACCGACCGCCGCCGCTTCATCTACAAGCTCACGCCACGCGGCAAATCCCTGCGCAAAGTGCTGGTCCCCCTCACCCGCTGGAGTTTGGAAAATATCCCCGGGACAAAGTTCCTGATGAAAAAAGCCGGCTCGGGAAAATGACCGCATGCTTGATTACGGAGAACCGCTAAATCCCGACCTCCGCGAAATGTTGTCTGACAACTTTCAACGATCGCCTTGCCCCGATGCGACTTCCTGCCATCCTTGCCGCACGCCATGGCCTACCTCGACGACGAAACCTTTCTCCTGCACTCGCCGACCGCCCGCCGCCTGTATCACGAGGTGGCCAAGGACCAGCCGATCTACGACTACCACTGCCACCTGTCCCCGGCGGAGATCGCGACGAATCACCGCTGGCAAAACCTCGCCGACATCTGGCTGGGTGGCGATCACTACAAGTGGCGCCTGCTCCGCGCCAATGGCATCGACGAGGAGTTCATCACCGGTGCCGCCTCCCCGCGCGAGAAGTTCCAGGCGTGGGCCGAGACGGTTCCCTATACCCTGCGCAATCCGATCCATCACTGGACGCATCTGGAACTGCGCCGCTATTTCGGCATCGAGACCCTGTTGAGCCCGGAGACCGCGGATGAGATCTGGGAACAGGCGAATGCCCGGCTCGCGGAGCCCGACTTCAGCGTGCACGGCATTCTCAATAAGTTCCGCGTGAAGATGGTCGGCACCACGGACGATCCGGCCGATCCGCTCCTGCACCATCAGACGATCGCAAGGAGCGGCATCGAAACAAAGGTCTATCCCACCTTTCGCCCGGACAAGGCCTTCCAAGTCGACCAGCCGAAGGCCTTCGATGCGTGGATCGACAAGCTGGAAGAGATCACGGACACCAGCATCCATCACGTCTCCGATTTGTTGCAGGCGCTTCAGAAGCGGCACGATGAATTCCACGAAGCCGGCTGCCGTCTTTCCGACCACGGTCTCGACCGCTGCCCAGCCCTGCCCTGCGATGATGCGGACGCCTCGATCATCTTCGATAAAGCCCGCCGCGGCCTCCCGGTGACTGCGGAGGAGAAGGAAAAGTTCTGCTTCTTCCTGATGGTCTTCTTCGGCCAGCAGGACGCGGCAAAGGGCTGGACGAAGCAGCTCCACCTCGGACCCTTCCGCAATGTGAACCCGCGCATGTTCGCCTTGCTCGGTCCGGACAGCGGCTTCGATACCATCGGCGACGAACGCCAAGGGGCCGCGCTGGTGACCTATCTCGGCACCCTTGCCTCCCAAGGCGCCCTGCCGCAGGTGATCCTCTACAATATCAATCCGCGCGACAATTACCTCTTCGCCGCGATGACCGGCGCCTTCCAGGACGGCACCGTGGCTGGAAAGATCCAGTTCGGCTCCGGCTGGTGGTTCGCCGATCAAAAGGACGGCATGGAGCTTCAGCTCAATGCGCTCTCCGCCACCGGCCTGCTCTCCCGCTTCGTCGGCATGCTCACCGACTCGCGCTCCTTCCTGTCGTTCCCGCGTCATGAATACTTCCGCCGCATCCTCTGCAACCTCATCGGCAGCGAAGCCGATCGCGGTGAACTGCCCGATGACTTCGAAGCCCTCTCAAAACTCATCGGCGACGTCTGCAGCGGAAACGCATCACGCTACTTCGGCTTCTAACAGAACCGCCTCCCCGGGCTCGCCAGGCTCCAGCCTGGCATCGAAGCTTCCAACCCATCCCGCCTCCCCCTCAGCCCTATGGACTGCGGCGGCACGACGCCGCTTTGCGGAAAGTCATTCCCGACTCCACGCCCTCCCCGGAGCCGACATGTCGGCTCCGCCGCAGCGTTCCCATCCCCCCCTCAAAACCTCCGCGTCACGCCCCCGCTCCCCGCTTCGTGCAAGCGCGAGATCTCCTTCCCATCCAGCACCCGCGAATAAAGCAGGAACTCATCGATCGCACCGCTCCAGTTACGGAAGCTCCACTCTTCCCCCAGGCCCGGACCCGCATGATCGGCCGGCGCGGGATCGAAGAAATTCCCAAGTGTCGCTCGTCCGAAACGCAGCGGAATCGAATCCTCGATCGCCGATCGATGGACTTCCGCGCCATCCACATAGTGGATCACCTCGCGGCGGCCCGAGTCATAGGTCGTGGCGAGCATCCGCCACGTCCCGAAATCAACCGGCAAGAGCACCGGCTCGCTAAACGCGCGGTGGAAGCTCCAGTCGCGACGCTGCTCCTTCGGCCTCACTCCGAAACGAAAGCTCCCTTCCGGCGAGAGCTGCCAGTGGGCTTCACCGGGCACCCCATACTCGCTCAGGAAAATGCCGTTGTATCGCCGCGGCAGGCCATCGGCTTTCACCCACGCGACATAGGTGACCTCTGGATACTCGCCGGGGATGTCCACCCGCACCCGGTCGGCGGGATTGTGGAAGGCCAGCGCCGGCTTCCCCTCCCAGCGACCCCGCGCCCACTCCGCCGCGATGACCGTTCCGGTACGTGGTGAGTTCGGCCCTTGGGCGCGATTGACGATCTCGCGCGAGCCTTCCTCTTCAGGCAAGAAGCGGAAATGCACCAGCGTCGTGGGATCGGCCGCAATCTCCCGGCACATTTCATCCCATCGCTCCGTCTGCTGCTCCCGTTCCATCGCGCTGCGCTCGTCGAGCGAGCTCTTCACCACCATCGGACGATAGTCGATCTTCCGGGAGGCCCCGCTCTCCGCCAAGGAGAAGGCCTCGCCCTCCACGATCCGGCGCGCCACACCACCGTGCTTCGAATCCAGCAGCTCGATCTCCCCACGCGAAACCTGCAAGCGCGAGGTGCCTTCCCGTCCCACCACCGCCTCGAAGCTGGTGCCGAAGTCGGTGATGGTTCCATCCGGCAGCTTCAGCACGAAGCCCTTCGCGCTATCCGGCACATCCACCTGCACGTTCCCTTCCGCGATGGTCAGCCGCATGTCGCTCTCCGGGATGAATCGGGCCGGCCCTTGGATCGACACCCTGGCACCGCTGAAAAAATCGAGTTCCAGGATCCCCTCACGGAAGGACACCTCTCTCCCCGCTCCCAGCGATTTCCCGGGAAGAATGCGGCCATCGGAAGTGACACCGCTAACCCGCGAAAGGTATGCGACGGGAGTATCCTCATCCACGGAGGCTGCCGCGCTTCCGGAGTCCTGCGCCACCCGTTCCTCGGCCAAGCCGGAGACCTCGGCCGCTTTCTCCTGCCGCGATTGGATGATCCACGCGAACATCAGCGCCGCAGCGGCGGCCCATCCGGAGATCGCGGGCAGGTGACGCTTCCACGCGAAGTTGGGGCGGGCCACGGGCACGGGAAACGCCAGCGATTCACCGCGCGACTTCTCTGCCCAACTTTCCAATGAGCCCTCCAGCGCGGCGCGTTCCCAGAAAACCTCGCGGGCTTGAGCCGATGACGTCAGGCATTGATCGAGATCCTGACGCGACTGCTCGTCCAAGGTGCCTTCGAAATAGGCATCGAGCAGTTTTTGCAAATGTTCGTCGTTCGCATTCATGGCGTGTCGCCGGTTTCCAAGATCTTTCGTTCGATGCAGTCGCGCAACAGCGAGCGGGCACGGGAGAGCGCGACATAAACCGCCTCCGCTGACCAGCCGATGATGCGGGCGATCTCCGCAGGCTTGTGATCGCCCACGTAGCGGAGCTCCACCGACCGCTTCATCGTCGGTGGCAAATCCTTGATGCACCCGTCGAGGAGATCGGCACGGAAGTCCTGCTCCGGCAGATCTTCCGAGGCAGCCAGCGCTTCCATCGCCTCCTCGGAAAGGAAGAGCAGGTTCCCTTTGTCGCGGCGCTGCGCCTCCATCACTTTCAACCGTGCCACGGCACAGGCCCAGCGGGGGAAATTCGTGCCCGGCTCGAAGTCCGCGGACTTCCGGGTGACCGTCAGGAAGGTCTCTTGCAGCACATCGTCCGCCAGATGCCGGTCCCTGACCAGCGCGCGGATGAACCCGCGGATCACATTGAGGTGCGTGAGGAAGAGCCCCTGCACGCCAAGCGCGCCAGAGGCGGAAACTTCCGCTCCGGGATGGTTCCTCACTCCTCTGATGATCGGGAGGGCCCGAAACCTTAGCAATCCCGCCGCGAAAAAAATTTGCAGGCAATTTTCGCTAAGGTTTCCCGCCCCGTTCGCATCGTTGCTGGCGGCCCCGCTCCCGATCGGTCGCCAAAAACTCCAACTCATATCATGAAGCGCACCCTCCTCCGATCCGCCATCGCCGTATTCCCGATCCTCACCGGCCAAGCCGCCATCACGTACGTCGATGCCACTTCATCGAACACCACCGGCTCCACCTACATCACCACGGGCAACGTCTATAACGACAACCTCTGGTCGATCCGCACGGTCGGCAGCGCCAATAGCGACGTCGTCGGAAACACCGTGTTCGAAGCAGGTCCCTTGGGCGCAGGGGAAGACGTTCCGGTGCTCTCCACGCTCATCTCGGGCCTGACCCCGGGAGCAACCTACGAACTCTACGTGTTCTTTGTGACCTTCCCGGCCACCGACGCGAACCAGCTCTGGAGAATCCAGTCCGGCCTCACTGCGGGAACTTTGACCCAGTATGACCGGGACTCCGCCGGGACCATCGTGCTTCCGGACGGCTCGACCACCACTCTGGTGGATCCTTCCAATAGCCCGGTGACGGTCCCGACCAACCGCGACTACCGCCAGGCCACCCTGGGCACCGCGGTCGCGGATGGTTCCGGAAACATCACGATCTTCGTGGACGCCGGCACCGGCACCAACGCCGCCAACCACCGCACCTGGTACGACGGCGTCGGCTACCTGGCGGTGCCCGAGCCCGCCGCCTCGCTGCTCGGCCTTGTCGGCATGACGGCTTTGCTCCGCCGCCGCCGCTGCTGATCACCCGCCTTTCCAGAGGGAGATCCACATAGGACGGGATCTCCCTCTCCCCCATGCGTCCGTTTGGTTCGCTCCGCAGCCTCCCAAGACTGCGGGAATCTTCGCATTTGTCATGAAACCCAAGACTTTTCCTATTCTCCTCGGGCTGTCCTTGGCCCCGTGTCTGCACGCACAGATCACCTACGTGGATGCCACCACGGCCAATACCACTCGTTGGGACGGCGTCACCTTCGCGCCCGCGGCCGACGGCGTCACCGGGATCGACAACAACTGGGAGCAACGCGCCCTCGGCAACAGCAACACGATCTATGAATCGAACGGCGAGAACGGCGCCATCGAGAACGCGCCCATGCTGGTCACCACCATCACCGGCCTCCAGCCGGGGAAGGAATACTCGCTCTACGCCTACTACTGGGGAACCCTCGCGAACGGAGCCTCCAACTGGCGATTGAAAGCCGCAGCCTCGACCTCGGCGATCCAGGACAACGGCACACCGGCGAATCTCGCGGACGACTTCCTGGCCACCGATCCAGCCACCCACTTCGCCGCGCTGAACAACGCGGGAGGCACGGCCACCGTCGGCACGCTGGCTAGTGCTTCCACCTACGTCACGGCACCCACCTTTATCCAGGCGGACCGCACCATGATGCAGGCATCCCTCGGGAGCGCGGTCGCCGATGGAACCGGCACGCTGAAAATCTACATCGACGATTTCGAGTCAGGCAACCAGCCGAACCGCACCTGGTATGACGGCTTCGGTTACCAGATCCTGGACTCCGACAACGATGGCCTGCCGAACTCATGGGAAATCGCCAACGGCACCGATCCGGACGTCAATGACGCCAACGAGGATCCCGATCTCGATGACCTGACCAACATCGAGGAATTCCAGAACAACGGGTTGCCGTTGAACCCCGATACCGATGGGGATGGCCTCGACGATGGCCCGGAGGTGGACGCCGGAACCTTGGTAAATAACGAGGATAGCGACGGCGATTTCTACCTCGATGGCATCGAGACCGATCGCCAGACCGATCCACTCGATATCAATTCCATCCCCTCCCCCACGGGCGGCCTGAAGGTGGACTTCAGTTCACAGAATTCCAACGGCCAGGCCGGTGTTTTCCATCATGAGGATTGGTTCACTTACGTGGCACCGCATGAAGTGGACGGCATCACGGACCGCACGGAAACCTGGAGCGTCCCCGCCTTTGCCAGCGCCAGCGTCAGCCTTGCCGTGGCGTACCCGGATACCGTGGCGAACACCGTGAAGCAAATGATCGGGCGGAGCAATGCACAGGCCGCCGCCTATCCCGGCGAATCCCCGCGCTTGGTGCGCGATTGGATCGGCATCGACGCGCGGGCTGCCAGCGGGGGCAATGGCACCACGTCGGACACCACGATGACCTTCACGTTCCAAGGCCTGCCTGCGGGAACCTATCGCTACCGTGCCTATCATCATGACGTGGAGTTCCAGGCAGGCCGCTTTGGCATCAAGGTCACGGACTCCACCCGCAGTGCCGCGGACCTCGGCTTCTTCCGCATGAGCCACACGGGGATGAACACGTATCATCTCTCCGAGAATCCCGGCGGTGATCCGGCAGAGCTCAGCTCCACCATCGATCTGATTTTCGTTTCGAATGGCACCGATCCCGTGGTGCTGACCTACACCGGTCGCGAGACAGCCAGTGTCTTCACCAGCTTCGTCGTGGTGAATGGCTTGGAGGTCGTGAGCGACGCGGATAGCGACGGTGACTTCGTCCCGAATTCGGTCGACCTGCATCCCGGCACCAACGACGGCACGCTCGACGATGATAGCGACGGCCTCACCAACCTCCGCGAATACCATCTCGGCACGAACCCCACGCTCGCTGATACCGATGGGGACGGGCTTAACGATGGCATCGAAACCGATTCAGGCACCGTCGCCGGCTCCGCGGACAGCGGGACGAGCCCCTTCCGTGCCGATACCGATGGCGATGGCGCGAACGACGGCGCGGAGATTGCAGCCGCCTCGAATCCCTTCGACCCGACGGTGCTGCCGCCGACGGTTCCCTTCAAGGTCCTGACCGCCACCCTGAATCCCGCCACGAACGAATACACGATCCAATGGACCTCCACCGCCGGTGCGACCTATGACATCGTCTATTCGGACACGCTGACCGACCTGCCCGCCTCATGGCCGGTGGCGGCGGACAACGTGGCCTCTCAAGGTGCCACGACCACGCACACCATCCCTCTGGGAGCACCGCGTCCCGCCAGACGATTCTTCGTCGTCATTCAGAATTGATTCCAGCGCGTGATCCCTTGTCCGGATGAACCGGATGGGATCACGCGATTTCCCTTCTTCTCTTATGCTGTCCCCGTTGTCCCGCCTCGCCGCCCTTGCGCTGATCACACCGCTTCACGCCGATCTGGCCTGGCTCGATTTTCAAGCAGGGGAGACCAACACGGCACCGCTTCACCGGGCCTTTCCTGCCATCGCCGGCAGCCCGGTCACGAGCGGAGGCCTGACCTTCACGCTGGGTGGCAGCGCGATCGATTCGCGGGACCGGGCATTGGCCGATCCGATGCTCTCGGACTTCGCCTTCGCCGATGGAAGTGGGGCGGAGATCACGCTCCTGATTCAAGGACTCGCCGCCGGGAGTTACGCCGTGGAGTCATTCCACTACGATGGCGGCGGCTTCGCAGGCGCGATCCGCATCGAGGGACGACCGCAGGGCAATCCGGGCACGGGCACGGTGCTGGTTTCGAATCACACCTTCGCGACCACCGCGGCGGCCTACACCTTCACCACCGACGGTTCGCCACACGAATTGGTCTTCCGGGAGAATGATGGAAACGACCGCGTGCGCTTGAATGGACTCAAGATCCGCGTCGCGGGAAGCAACGCCGGTCCTCCTGGCAAGTTCATCGACATCGACGACACGAACACCACCGCAGTCGGTGGATCGCCGTCGCCCTTCTTCACGAATGACGTCAATGCCGCCGGCTTCACTTCCGGCAATCTGTGGCGGCGGCGCACCGGCTTCGGCTTCAATGTCGCCGGCAATCGCGAGATCTACGAGAAGGATGCCAATGGCGGCGTCGGCGATGCCACCCCTCTCGTGAGCACGGCAAGCGGTCTGACGCCGGGCGCGAGCTACGGCGTCTATGTCGCCTTCCTTTCCGTCCCCACGGAGAACTGGCAAGTGCGCGGCGGTTTGTCGGCGGCTTCGTTGGAGCTCTTCACGCCCACCGCTCCGGTCGGTCGCATCACAAACCTCGGCACCAGTTCGGAAAGCGGTTCAAACCGCAGCCAATATCTCGGCTACATCGGGAATGTCACCGCCTCCGCCGGGGGCACCTTGCAGCTCTTCGCGGACGATGGCGATGGCACCGCCATCAACTGGTCGGCACGCACCTGGCTGGAAGGCTTCCTTATCGGCGATCCCGTCATCACGCCGCCGCTACCGGGGGATGCGGTGGAGATCGCGCCGGACGGGGCGTGGACCTGGTTCAACGACGAGCGCTCGATCCTTCACCAAGGCTCGCTGTTCTCGGGTTACGTCAAAGGCAACGGCGTCTATGGCATCACCCGCCGCGATCTCGCGAGTGGCGAGAACTTCCACATGGTGATCAGCACCGCCGCGTCCCAGCAACAGGACGATCACAACAACCCGTCCATCACCGCACTCCCGGACGGCAAGCTGATGGTGCTTTATTCCAAGCACATCGGGGGCTCGCAGTTCTTTCAGCGGACCTCGACGGTGGCACTTCCCAGCACGAACGCGGATTGGGGGCCGGAGATTGTCGTCCCGACTCCTGCGGCGAACACCTACGCCAATACCTACCGCCTCAGCGGAGAGGCGAACGCCATCTACAACTTCCACCGCTGCATCAATTTCAATCCGACGCTCACCATCTCCACTGACAATGGCGCCACCTGGGGTGCCTCCCGCCAGCTCCTCGGCACCGGCAGCGGCAGCACGCGCCCTTACCCGCGCTATACGTCAAACGGAACCGACCGCATCGATCTGATCTACACCGACGGCCATCCGCGGGACGTGGACAATTCCGTTTATCATCTCTACTACCAGAACGGGAATCTCAGGAAAACCGACGGCACGCTCATCGACACCCTCGCGAACATCCCGCTCGATCACGATGGCGGCGAACGCGGCAGCGTGATCTATCAATACTCGAATGCCGTGTGGGGCGCTGAAGACGGTCCCGACGACTGGATCCCCACCGGCCGCGGTTGGACCTGGGATGTCCACTACGGCAGCGGGGGAAATCCCGTCTGCGTCTTCCAGGTGCAAAAGGACAACGTGACCGGCAGCGGCTGGAACCACGACCGCATCTACTACTACTATGCACGCTGGACCGGCACGGAGTGGGAACGCCACTTCATCGCCCACGCCGGACGTCCTCTTTACTCGGCCGAGGACGACTACGGCGGCGGCATGTGCCTCGACCCGGAAGACCCGCGCATCGTCTACATCTCCACCAATGCCGCCAACCCCTTTGCCCTGACAGACATCGACAACGTCCCGCTTCGACCCAACGAGCGTTACGAGATCTACCGCGGCTTCACCGCCGACGGTGGCAAGACTTTTGAGTGGACCCCGGTCACGGAAAGCTCCGCCGCCGACAACCTCCGGCCCATCGTGCCAATGAACCACGACCGGTCCGAGTTCCTCGTCTGGTTCCACGGCACCTACACGAGCTATACCAGCTACTCGACGAAGGTCCTCGCCCGCATCGGCGACCCCTTGCTGTCCTTTGACGCATGGTCCGGATCCTTCGGCCTTCCCGCCACCAGCCCCCTGGACTCCGATGGCGACGGCATCGATAACCTAATCGAGTATGGAATGGACGGAGATCCCGGCGATGCACAAACCCGCCCTCTCCCCGTCTGGGAATCCGGCGCCTACTCCTTCCCCTACCCCACCGACCGTTCCGGCATCGAATGGCAGGTCCAGGACTCCGGGAATCTCTTGGACTGGGAAACCATCGCCACACTCCGCACCGGTATCATGCCGGCGGAGGTCGCCTCGGGATTCGATCTCGGATACATCGCCGGCCCGGAACGCAAGGCAGTGATCACGCCCGCTGCCGGCAATCCTCCGCAGCGCCGCTTCCTCCGCGTGAAGATCGTCGAAACGGATTGAACGTCCCCCTGCTGCCGTGGCGTAGTCGGGAGGATGACGAAACCCGCATTCATCCTCCTGGCCCTCGCACCGCTCTCCTTCGCGGCTCCTCTTCCCATCGCCATCGGCACCAATACCGGTGGCAGCGGAAAGAGCGAAGGCATCTATCTTTCGACTTTCGATCCCGATAGCGGCGCTTTCGGCGAGGTGAAGCTGGGTGCCAAATACACCAGCCCCGGCTTCCTCACCCTGCATCCCGGCAAGCCGCTGCTCTACTCCGTCGGCCGCTCCGAAGCGAATCCGATGGGCAGCGTCGCGGTCTTCAAACTCGGCGATCCGCTTGAGTTCCTCGCGGAGGCATCCTCCAGTGGCAACAACCCCTGCCACCTCGCCGTCGATGACGGCGGCACCGTCCTCGCCGTGGCCAACTACAGCGATGGCACCACTTCCACCCTGTCACTCGATAGCGACGGCATCCCGAAGCCCGCCTTCTCGAAGAAGATTGAGGGCAAGGGCTCGAATCCCAGCCGCCAGGAAGGACCACACGCCCACGGCGTCTATTTCCGCGGCAAGACCCTTCACGTTCCAGATCTCGGCCTCGACAAGGTGCTCACCTGGTCGATCGAACCGAAGACCGCGAAGCCTGAAAAAGAAGACCCCGCCACATGGTCCTCCGCGCCCGGTGCGGGCCCCCGCCACATGGCCTTCTCTCCCGATGGCCGTCACGCCTATGTCGTCAACGAACTCGACAACACGGTGACCGCTTGCACCTACGATTCGAAGGAAGGCTCCTTCACCACGCTCCATAGCGTGCCAACCCTTCCCGCAGGCGAAGCGATTCGCAATACCACCGCGGAAATCGCCGTCCATCCGAATGGCAAGTTCGTCTATGCCTCCAACCGCGGCCACGACAGCATCGCCGTCTTCTCCCGCGACACCGCTTCCGGCAAGCTTACCTCCGTCGAAATCACCCCCTGCGGCGGCAAGATCCCCCGCCATTTCGCGATCTCTCCGGACGGCAAGTGGCTGCTCTGCGCCCATCAGGACACCAACACCCTCGCCGCCCTTCCTCTTGATCCCGCCACCGGCAAGCTCGGCGAAGCGAAAGCCCCCGTCTCCTGCCCGAACCCGATCTGCATCCTCTTCCTCCCCAAATAGCACGCGCAGCCCTTGGACCGCGGCTGCCAGTGCCCCCGGGCTCGCCAGGCTCCAGCCTGGCATCGAAGCCACCCCAACATCCCACCTCACCGCGGCCTTCCCTAAGGAGGGCGGACACTCCTGTCCGCCTCTTCGAATTACCCCCAACGCCGTACTACCCCACGTCCTATGGAGTGCGCCGAGATGTCCTGCCCCTTACCCACATCCTGGTCGAACGAACCGTCATGCGCGGAACTCCTGCGACCGCTGGACGCATCGCCCCTTCGCCCCGGAGGGCAGCCTTTAGCCGGTGGTAAAGCGAGGCACGAGCTGCCACCATCGGACACCTGCCCCCAAAGATCGAACTCCGGATGGAGTTCCAGCCGGGCGCGAACCATCGGGACGCGCCGTATCGCGAAGTCACGGTCGACATCCGGGGAGAGATCCTCGCCCGCGACACTGCTTCCGAGCACAACAGCCCCTCAATCCCAGACAGGCTACGGACTGCAACGCCGCAACAGGCCGCCGCGACCAAAGCCCTCCATTTTGATCAACGATTCCGTCAAAATTCCTCTTGCGCCCGGTCGAATGAAATGCATCCTTCCGGCCCCGCCGCAAAGCGGGACCCCAAAGCCTCGGTAGCTCAGTTGGTAGAGCAGAAGACTCTTAATCTTTTGGTCCTTGGTTCGAATCCAAGCCGGGGTACTTCCTTCTCCGAAAAACCCGCCACTCGGCGGGTTTTTCATTTCAAGCCATCCGGTAGCGCCTCTGATCCATGCCCGGCCAATGGTGTGGCGGCAAACCCATGAAAACCCGCTTCAACAGCGAATTCGAAAACGACTCGACGCCCAGCAGGCTCTTGATTGAACGCTACCGGGCAGCCTTGGACGAAAACGAAAACGATCCGGACTGCAGCCTGGGGCTGGTTCACTATCGCGGCACGCGGGAAGAACTGGATCTTGGCTTGGAATATTCGCACAGCCCGGACCCGAAGGACCGGATCACCGGTGCCCTCGTGCTCGCCCAACTCGGGTGGTCAGACCGGATTTATCTGGATGAGAGCGTGGACCGTCTGATCGAACTACTTTCGGACGAGGACCCGCGCGTGATTCACGAGGCGGCAGCTGCCTTGGGTCACCGGGGAGATTCCCGGGCCATGGCATACTTGCTTCCGCTGGCCGCGCATCCGGACGCGCAGATCCGTTACGGCACCGTCTTCGGGCTGCTCGGGCATGAAGACGACGAGGCGATCGCAGCGCTCATCACGCTCGCCGGAGATCCGGACGAGGACGTGCGCGACTGGGCGGTATTCGGACTTGGCTCCCAAATCGAAACCGACAACGCGTCCATCCGCCAAGCGCTGTGGCGGGCAGTGGATGACACCTCCTCGGACGTTCGCGGCGAAGCGCTGGTGGGACTGGCCAAACGCCGTGCCCCCGGAGTGATCGATGCCATCATCCGGGAATGGCAGGATCACGAAGAGATCCGTGGCCTCAGCCTTGAGGCCGCCGCAGAATTCCCGGGCTTCCCTGAGGACGGAGAATTCGACACGGCAGATGAGCAAATGCCGCTGGAAGATTACAGGGCCCGCTTGATCGCAGCGCTGGAGGCATGTCGGCCCGCTTCGCTTTCGACCTCCCGCGAGCCCGTTGACTAAAAGGGAGCGCTTTCGAAGCCTCCTCCATCTTGTTCGCGATCACATCTGCCTGAGATGTCCCAAGTCGCACCAAACTTCAGGCTGGCGGCACCTGTAAGGAAGTGAACATGCTCAGGCGCGATGCCGGATGAAGAGCTAGAGCCACGCGCCAAACGCATAGAAGCCGAGTTTCCACCCGGCGCCACCATGCCCGAGGAACTGCGACGCCTTTGCGACTATCTGGACGCGACTGGTTATCCGATCAGCGGATACATGAGGTTACGCCCGGAAGGATCCACGCTGCAGGATTATTTCGGAGAGGGATCCGATGCGTGGAAGGATCTCGCCGGTTTTGGTGCGGGGCCGGACGGATCAATCCTCGCCCTTTGGCTCAACGATTCCACGCGAGACACCCGGGTCGCTCCCGTGGTTCATCTTGGATCGGAGGGTGATGCGTTAAAGGTTCTCGCGAAGGATTTCCGGTCCTTTCTCGAACTATTCGCCATAGGATACAACGAGATCGGTTTTGATGATCTGGCAGAACCTCCGAAAGAGCCGGAATCTGCGGGAGCATTGCGAATATGGCTGGAGCAGGAGTTTGGAATCATCCCTCCCACGGTCGGAGCAGGCATCGTGGAGGCTGCAAATCAAGTGCATCCCGGATTCGCGTCGTGGGTTGATCAAATGTCCCGATGAATGCTTTGGTCCTTGGTTCGAATCCAAGCCGGGGTAATTTCCTTTCCTGAAAAGCCCGCCGATCCGGCGGGTTTTTCGCGTACGCTTTCCGCCCGAATGCCGCCCCCGTGGGTCAATGCAAATCCGGCCGGGAAATAGTAATCGCCCGTGTCGGATCCTTCCTGTTAGGCCAAGGATCGCCGAGCCCCAAGGCTGAACCGGCGTAAAAACATGAACCCAAAGGTCCCCCGCTGGCGAGCATTCGGTCGAGTCCTGCTTTTCTTCATCGGGATGGCGGTTGTCCTGATTTCGGTCGTCCCGCTGGCGCCTCGCGATCCAGCGCTGATGCATCACCTATCCATCGGGGCAATGGCCAGCCTCGGCGCATTTCTTCTGACACTATGCTTCGTCCGCTGGGAAGGTCTCCGGCTTGGCGACGTGGGAGCCCGGCCCGACCGAGGGAGTCCGCTGCGTCTGGCCCTCGGAATTCTCATCGGGTTGTCCCTGGTCGCCTTACACAGCGCGATGGTCTGGGGTGCTGGCCACGTGCACTGGGTTCCGGCACCGGGAGTCAGCGTTCCCGATGCCATACTGACGTTGGTGGCTTTCTTGTTCTTGTCGGCTCGCGAGGAGCTGGCATTTCACGGTTACCCCCTGCGTCGTCTTTCCACCTTGTCTGGCTTGGGGGTCGCCCAGTTGGTGACGGCGTTGGTCTTTGCGCTCGAGCACAGGATGGGCGGTTCAAGTTGGGGAGAGGCTTTCTTTGGAGCAGGAGTCGGCTGCCTGCTTTTTGGCATGGCCGCAGTGGCAACCCGTGGTCTCGCCGTACCAATCGGGCTCCACGCGGCTTGGAATTTCGGTGACTGGATTCGTGGCGGTAAAGGTTTCGGGGGATACTGGACGCCAGTGGTGGAGAAAGGCTTCGAAGAACAGGCGCTATTCCGGGGAATGGTGGGCTATGTCCTGGTGATGGGCTTCGCAACGCTCGCTTTCTGGCAATGGCTCCGGAGGAGCAGGCATCAATAGCAGCGGAGTTCACCTCCGCCTCGCCGCTGCGATCCATCAGTCGCGATCGCAGTGCGAGACGATTGCTAGCCCTCTGACCGACACATAGCTGACAACTATTTAGCCGCTTCCTGCATCTTGTTGGCGATGGCCATCTGCTTCTCTTGGAAGGCCTTCATCAGTTCCGCATCGGTCGCGATGATCGGCATGGCAGTGGTCGCGGCTTTCATCATCCGGTCCTGCAGCGGCTTCATCTGTTCCTGGGTCTTCGCAGCGGTCGCGGCGTCCGGCGCAGCGCCTTCCGCCTTCTTCGCCTTTTCGGCAATCTTGGCGTATTTGTCGGCAAGGCCGTCCATTTTCTCGATCGCCTTCTTGGCCGATTCCTTATCTTTGATGCTCTCGAGGAGTTCACAGTAATCTTCGGTGACATCGACAGCGGTTTCGGCCGCGGACTCGGCCGCCGCCTCCTGGCGGGCTTCCTTCGAACAAGAGGACAGAAGCGCGAGGGATGAGAATCCAGCGAACGCGATGATAAATGGTTTGAAGATATGATTCATGGCCGTGCACTAACAGAGTGGAATTTCCATCTGTCAATGAATCGGCCTACAAAATCGCCGTGCAATTTGCACAACCAAGCTCACCTAGGGCAGTGATCCGATCGGCGCAGCGAACGCCGCTAGAGTGTACCCCGGGAGGTCCCGGACGGGGACCATCCAGAGAGTTTCCGGGGAAACCTGCCGCTGTGGTAAAACCTCGGCCATGTCAGTGCGCTCCGGTCTCTACGTCGTCTCCCAATCGCCCCCTCAATCCCGCCGGATTCACCTGTTTTTCACCTGCTTATCAGGCGATAACAGGCTCCGAAAAGAGAGTGAAGTCGCTCCTGCGGTTTGCACCCGCCACCTGGCGGAGACCGGCATCGCGAACGGGGGGAGTCGTCATTCAGGTAATCATCCTCTTCCCGCTCTGGGCTCCCTTCCTCGCGAGTTGGGCCAAGAACCACCTTCAGGACACACCCCAAGCCGCCAAAGCGTCCGCCCCTCCCGGGCGACAAATCCGGCACGAAACATGCAAGTCTAGCCGCTCGACTCCCCGCCCGCGGGGTTTCAGAGTCCTCCCGACCTCATGTCTCGCAGAACCAAGATCATCATCACCCTCGGCCCCGCGACGGAGTCGGAGGAAACCATCGGCCAGCTTATCGAACTGGGAACCAACGTGTTCCGGCTCAATATGAGCCACGCGAAGCACGATTGGGCACGGGAAATGGCGCGCCGGGTGCGCCGGGCGGCGGCCGAGCGTGCAGTTCACGTTGGCGTGCTCTTCGACCTCACCGGCCCTTCGATCCGCACGGGCGATCTGGAAAAACCCTACGAGCTGAAAATCGGGGACATGGTGGAATTCCGCAAGAGCACCGCCGAGGCCTCCATTCCCTTCTCCACGACGGTCAATTACGACGGCCTGATGGACGACGTGGCTGCCGGCCGCACGCTGGTGGTCGACAACGGCACCATGCTGATGGAGATCAAGGTCCGCCAGGACGATCGCATCATTTGCGAGGTGAAGACCGCCGGCAAGATGGGCTCCCGCCGCCATATCAACCTCCCCGGCACACGTCTGAACCTCCCTGCCCTGACCGAAAAGGACCGGGTTGATCTGTCCTTGGCCGTGGAGTGCGATGCGGATTACATCGCCGGTTCCTTTGTTCGCGATGCCGCGCACGTCCGCGAGCTGCGCGAGGCGGTTGACGGCCTCGAAGGAGGCGCCCAGATCGTCGCGAAAATCGAAGATCAGGAAGCCATCCGAAATATCGACGCCATCATCCAGGCCACCGATGTCATCATGGTCGCCCGCGGAGACCTCGGCGTCGAAGTCGATTTCGAAGAGCTTCCCATTCTCCAGCGCCGTCTCGTGAAACGCTGCCACGAGCTGGGCAAGCGGGTCATCGTCGCCACGCAACTGCTGGAATCGATGATCCAGAACCCGACGCCTACCCGGGCTGAGGTGACGGACGTTGCCAATGCCGCCTACGAAGAAGCGGATGCGCTAATGCTTTCCGGCGAGACGAGCGTCGGCCTGCACCCGCTTCGCTGTGTCGAGGCCTTGGTGAAAATCAGCAATCGCATCGAACGCACCGGCGGCCTCGGCTTCGGCCAATGCGTGCTGCTACGCGACGAGCGCCAGAAGGCCGCGAAAGCCGCCGTGACACTTGTCGATTCCCTGCCCGACGCGCGCATGATCGTGCTGACTCGCCGCGGCGTGATGGCAAACCACACCGCGATGCTGCGCCCGCGCACCAATGGCTTTTACGCCTTCACCCCGAAGGACCGCGTCTGCCGCCAGCTCGCGCTCACCCGGAACATCGAGGCCTTCAAGCTGCCCTTCGCGTCCACCATCGATGAAACGATCCAACGCGCAATCGAGATGCTGCGACAAGCGGATCTCGTAAAGCCCGGCACGCCGCTGGTGATCATTTCCGACATCCTGTCCGATCACTTCACGGCGAACTCGATCTTGCTCCACCACGCGTAAGCTGGCGTCGATCCTCGCGGCTTCTTCCGGGCTCGCCAGGCTCCAGCCTGGCTGCCTTTCCGCGGCATCTCTTGCACGTTCCCGGGCCAGGCTGGAGCCTGGTGAGCCCGGGCGGCAGACGCCTCACGCCTGATGCACCACCATCTGGGGAAACGGGATGTCCCATCCCTGCTCGTTGCATACGTCGATACAGGCCTGTTGGATCATCCGTTCCAGCGCCGCCTGGCGTGACGCGGCGTCGCCGGAGAAGTCGGCAAGAACAAGGTAGTCGAGGGAACTCGTCGCGGCCGCCTTGAACTCCACTTTGACCGAGCGCACCTGCTCGCGGCCTAGCGCTTCCACGAGGTGCTTGTGCACCGCTTCCTGCAGGATCTGCGGTGCCTGGTCCGTCGCGATCGACCGGTGTCCGTAGCCAATTCCGAAGGTGCTGGTCACCCGGAACCCGCGGGAAAGATTCTCGGGGCATTGCTCGACGAAATCAGCGGTCGGATACGTCTTCAGACTGCCTCCGAGCCGCAGCACGACCACTTGATCCGGTGTCTGCTGGATCACCTTGCCGAAGCAGCCGTCATTGAGCTTCACCCAATCGTTCTCTTTGGTCGGAAACCATGGTTCCTTGGAATCGGAAGGTCGCGAGTGCAACCCGAGCAGCTCTTTCACCGACAGCCGCATCGTGCCACCGGTCAGCTCGGGATTACTAAAGTCGCAGTACATGTTCAGCGCATCGACACGCCACGGGATGCCCTCGTAAATAAGGCGCTCGCCTTGCCTTACCGAGCCGAGATTGAGGATCACCTTGATCTGCTCGATGTAGGGCGGCAGCGCGCGCTTCGAGGCCCACAGCAGGCCGATGATGAAGATGATGGCGATCGCCAGCATCAGCCAATCGCCTTTCAGATAGAAAACCAGTGCCGCGGCGAAAAATGCCAGCACCACGGAAGCCGCCGCCACGATGAGATCGGCCGATCGCGCTGCCAATCCCCCACCTTTCTTCCGGTGGAGCGGACTGACCTTCCTCACCATCCGGTAGACGCGCCGGGTAATGACATACACACCCAGGGCGATGCCGAAGGCCATCAACAGATTGAGGCCCCGGCTGCGCCAGAAATCAGAGAACATCCCGGAGATCGCCTCCCATGCCGAGGGCGTGTTCTTCTCCCGTTCCTCGATCTGGCGGGAGAGCGTTTCCGTTTCACTGGCGGCTTCGTCCGCCCGGCTGGACCACAGCTTGCGGGCGCTTTCCAACTCCTTCTTCACCCCAGCATCCTCCACCGGACCGAGCACGGCCTGAATGCGCGCCAAGGCCGCTTGGGCCACCTTCTGGCGCTCGATCCACGTGCGCAATTCGGCCCGCAATTCCTCCATTTCCCGCGGTTTCGCCGTGGCTTCCCGCAGGCCATTGAAGAGCGGCTTCAGCAGGCTCTTGAATTCATTGTCAAAGGTCGCCTCCTCCTCGGCCGCACTCAGATACGCCTTGTCTTCGACTCCCGTGGCCACGATCCGGAAGTTCTCCCGCAATTGCCGCAGCCGCTCGCGCTGGGCATCCACACGCTCCGTGATCTCTTTCTTCGCCTCGTCCGTGGTTGCCTTTCCCAGTTCCGCGCGTAGTGCCGCCAGATCCTTCTCCGCCGTCAGGACAGCTGGCACCAAGCTATCCAAAGTTTCCAGATTCTTGGCCACGTCCGCCGGCGGCGGCATCGCTTCGGGCTTTTTCTGAGCAAGCGCGCTGCCGGTTAAAAGCAGTAGCACCAAGAGTCGGCAAAACATCATGCACGGACGTTAGGCGTCACGCGGTTGATGCTCAACCCCCGATCGATCCCTGCCATGCCCACAAGGTGGGATCCAGTTCCGCACGCGCGGCCTCGATCACCGGCAGGGCGTCCACGTCTTCCTTCAAAACGGCAAACATCGTCGAACCGGATCCGCTCATCAGCGCCCCGACGACCTCTTGCCGCGCGAGAAGCCAGGCTTTCATCTCCGCCAGGAACAGATGCTTCTGGAAAACCGGACGCTCGAGATCATTCACGAGTTCCCCCCATGGAAAGAGCTGCGGCGCGTAGGAGATTCCCGGCAGTTCCTTCGATTCGGACCAACGCTTGTAGGCGTCGGGAGTGGCCACGCCGAAGTTCGGCTTCAGGAGGAGCACCGGAAGCACTGGCGGCTCCGGGGCTTCTTCGATCTTTTCGCCGCGACCCGTCGCACGTGCAGCCGGAGGGCCGAGGAAAAAGGGAATGTCCGAGCCAATCGTCGCCGCGATCTCCATCAGGCGTCCGGTGCCGAGGGAGCTGCCATTCAGCTGATCCAGCGCCGCAAAGGTGGCGGCGGCATCGCTGCTCCCCCCGCCGAGACCGGCACCGTGCGGCACCCGCTTCTCCAGGTAAATGGCCAGCGGCTGGGCATAGCCGCTTGCAGCCCGGTAGGTCGCGAGGGCTTTGAGCACGAGGTTCGAGTCATCGGCTGGAACGCTGACGTCACTGCAGGTAAAGGCATCGGCCTCTGCCAAGCTGAAAGTCAGCCGGTCGCATAACGCCGGAAGGCGCACCATCAGCGTGTCGATATCATGAAATCCATCCTCCCGCTTCCGCAGCACGCGGAGTGAAAGATTGAGCTTCGCCGGAGCTTCGATGATCAGTGGTTCGCTCATGCCGATTCCTCGCGGACAATGAGCGCCAGCATGCGACCGGTGCAGCCTTTTTCGATCCGGTAGCTGTAGTTCCTTGTTAGATCGCAGGCGGTGTCTTCGCCGTCATCGTGAAATTCTCCGACGCCGGCCTCGCGGGCCTGCCGGGCGATCTCCGCCGCGAAATCGATCTCATAGTGCGGTGGCCGGATACATGGCCCCAGCACCACCACCAAATCTTCCGCGCGGGTGCCGAAGCGCTCCTTCATCAGCCCGATCGCTTCCGTGAGAATGCCGAGCTCTGAGCCTTTTTTCCCGGAGTGCAGCAGACCGATTGCGCCGGTGCCCCGGTCCGCGAGCCAGATGGCACCGCAATCCGCCACATAAATTCCCAGAACTTCTCCCGACGCCGCTGTCACCAGCCCGTCCGTTCCGGGCACTACCGGCAGGCCATCGCCGGCCAGCTTGGTCTCCACACCGGGAACCACGGCGACTCCTTTTCCGTGAATTTGCTCCGCCCGCCACCAATGGTCCGCCCCGAAATCACGGCGCACGATTTCCTCATGCACCGGGCGCAGGCGGCCCAGCGTTTCATCACGATCGGTCGTTGGCTCGATGCCATCCACACGCCCGATCCACCCTGCTCGGAAGCGGGGAAGGCGATTGATCGGATTCAGAAAAGAGAGCGCCTCCGTCACGGGCACAAACCGTAACGGAGGCGCGATCGATCCGCCAAGGGGGTAATCGGCGGCCTCGTCGCTCACGCGATAGCGCGCGCCCGAATGGCACGCTTCGTGTGCTCGACGGCCTCTGCCTGGTCCTCATCCATTTCGGACAAGATACCTGCGAGGTCCGCGGCAATTTCCTTCCGCATTTTTCCGACCAGATCCACACCCTTATTAGTGATGCGAACCATGATCTTGCGGCGGTCTTCCGCGGCGTGGACGCGCTCGACGTACCCGAGCTTTTCCAATCGATCGACGAGGCCAGTGGCCGCGGCTGTCGAGTGACCCATCTTCTTCGCGATATCCGACATCGTCAGATATTCTTCGCTAGAAAGGTAGGCCAAGAGGAAGAACTGGGGGAACGACACGTTGCCTTTGTTGAGTTCGTTGGACAGGTTCAGGATACAGCTGCGCTGCGTGAACAGGACGAAGTCAGCGAGGCGATCTGCATCGGCATGCAATGAGGCGCTTGAAGCGCCCGAGGTGCTCAGTTTCATGGCTGGTTGTAGTATTCATCTTTCGGGACATGTAAGGGAGC
>Ga0307414_10000058_pt1 | contig 112181 bp, 102 predicted proteins | sample DK1Ometagenome_FD_203804 | JGI IMG/M metagenome (GOLD analysis project Ga0307414, IMG submission 203804) | Maize rhizosphere microbial communities from greenhouse at UC Davis, California, United States - DK15-O-3 | ecosystem: Host-associated > Plants > Roots > Rhizosphere > Soil | place: USA...
AACATTCCAAGTTTTATATCTGACTTTGCAGTACCTGTAACAGTAATTCCCATTTGAGTAATACTATAAGTTTCTTCCTGCTTCCCTCCTAGTGGCGAATACAAAACTTCTCCTTGTACAGCAAATTTGTCGTTGAACTTATATTCAACCAAACCACCTACATAGAATGTAGATTTTGAGTCGAATTTATAAGATTCTCCGTCGCCTTCTGCCTTAAGCATTGATAAAGAATAACCTGCTTTTGGACCAAACCTAAGTTCTTGTGCGTTTAATGCTACATTTCCCATAAGAGCAACAGTAGCAATTAGTAATAGTTTTTTCATGTTAAAAGTTTCTAAAAATTTAATGTCCAAATATATCACTTTTTATGGAACGGCAAAATATTTTTTAACATTTCTATAACACTTCTAACTTATTCTCTGGTCCTCTTATCTTCTTCGTTATAAGCAAGGATAATTTTCTTTACAACAGGGTGTCTCACCACGTCTTCTTCGGTAAGATATACAAAGCCTATTTCTTTTACTTCTTTCAAAATTCGCATGGCTTCTTTCAGCCCTGAATGCTGCTTTGGCGGCAAATCAATTTGGGTAGGATCTCCTGTAATGATAAATTTAGCGTTCATTCCCATTCTTGTAAGAAACATTTTCATTTGGGCATGAGTCGTGTTTTGAGCTTCGTCCAAAATTACAAATGCATCATCCAAAGTTCGCCCTCTCATGAATGCCAACGGAGCCACTTCAATTACTTTTTTCTCGATAAAACCTTCCAGCTTTTCGTGCGGAATCATATCACGCAACGCATCATATAAAGGCTGCAAATACGGATCAAGCTTTTCTTTAAGGTCTCCGGGCAGAAATCCTAAACTTTCACCCGCTTCTACGGCTGGTCTTGTCAAAACAATTCTTTTTACTTCTTTATCTCTTAAAGCTCTGGCTGCCAAAGCAACGCTGGTATATGTTTTCCCGGTTCCTGCAGGTCCGATTGCAAATACCATATCTTTTTTCTCGGTTTCTTTGACGAGCTTTTTAAGATTGGTGGTTTTGGCTTTAATTATTTTTCCGTTGACGCCTTTTACAATAATATCCTGGTCGAAAACAAGCTGTTTTTCGTTTTCATCTTTTATATTGAGAATATTTTCTACATCTTTCAATCCTATAGAATTGTTTTTTGATATATAGCTGACGATATCATCAAGCTTTTTTCGAAATATATCGAGAGCTTCCTGATTACCCATCGCAAAAATGAAATGATCTCTACCGTTGATTTTAAGAGTTGGAAAACTGGATTTTATTAAATTGAAAAATTGGTTATTAACACCGTAAAAGTTTTTTGCATCAATACCTTCTAATTCATACGTTAATTCAAACATGCAAACATTTTTAGTTTATTAGATTTTAAAATTAAAGTTTTTTTTCAAATTTTAACCAAATTCTTATCCACAATATTTAATTCTTTCTTTTTATTTTAGATAAATTTGCAGTTCATCAGTTATTATTTAATGTCGATTATTACCCTTACCTCAGATTTCGGACGTACAGATTACAGAGTTTCAGCAATGAAAGGAAAAGTGCTGTCTCTAAACCCTGAAGTTGATACTATTGATATTACACATGATATTCAGGCATATAACCTTATTCAGACTTCTTATATTGTAAGGAATGCTTATAAATATTTTCCAAAAGGGACCATTCATATCATTTCTGTTGACAGTTTTTTTCACAAATCAAGGAAGAATATTCTCTACAAAGCAGACGGGTCTTATTTTTTAGCGGCAGATAATGGCGTCCTGAGTTTGATCTTTTTTGATATTAAACCGGAAGCTATTTATGAAATTACTTTAAACAACAGGTTTGATGATATTGTCAATTTCACTTCAACGGATGTTTTTGTTCCTGTGGCGGTACATTTGGCCAATGGCGGACTACCGGAAGTGATCGGGCGAAAAATAGAAACCGCCAAGCAGCTTCTTTTCCCAAAACCCGTTTATAATGAACCCGAAAATATGATTATCGGTGAAGTAATGTATATTGATAATTTCGGAAACATAATTTCAAATATCAGCAAAGAATTCTTTGAAAGCATGGGCAAAGGTTTTGAAAATTTCACCATAAAATTCAGAAACTTAAGCTTATCCAAAATTTATTCGAGCCATACCGAAGTAGTGGCCGACTGGGAAAGAGAAACCGAATATCACGGGCAGTCTGCTGCCATTTTCAATGCGAGTCAACAGTTGGAATTGACCATTTATAAAGGCAGCAAAAAGAACGGTGCAAAAACGCTGTTCGGATTAAATGTAGGCGAAAATATTTACATCGAATTTTTCTAACATTTATCTATTTCATAAAAAAACCGATTTTTTTTATATATTTGTCAAAATCTAAAAAAGAAAATGGCAGAATACAAATTATTGCTTCCTTCCATGGGTGAAGGCGTGATGGAAGCTACGGTTATCACTTGGTTATTCAACGAAGGTGATAATGTAAAAGAAGATGATTCGGTAGTAGAAATTGCAACAGACAAAGTAGATTCGGACGTTCCGACACCCGTTTCAGGGAAAATCGTAAAGATCTTAAAACAAAAAGACGAAGTTGCAAAAGTAGGTGAAGCCATCGCCATTTTAGAAATTGAAGGAGAAGGCGGAAATACAGCTTCTGAAGAAGTAAAAACAGAAACTTCAGCTCCGGACGCAGAAACTATCAAAGCTATCGAAGAGCCTTTGAATCCAACGGCAACTTCACATGTAGAATTTTCCGGAGACCTTTATTTATCTCCGCTTGTGAAATCTATCGCTCAACAAGAAAACATTTCTGAAACCGAACTTAAATCCATCAAAGGAAGCGGCTTGGAAGGAAGAATTACCAAAGAAGATATTTTAGCATACGTTTCAAACAGAGGAAATCAGCCTGCACAGCCAGCTGCTCCTATACAACAAACAACTCCTGCGGCAAAACCTGCTGCAACTTCAGCTCCGGCTGCTACAATTTCCACAGCTGCAGGCGATGAAATCATTCCGATGGACCGAATGAGAAAGATCATTGCCGAAAACATGGTAAAAGCAAAACATATTGCGCCACACGTTACTTCTTTCATCGAAACAGACGTTACCAATGTTGTAAAATGGAGAAATAAACATAAAGATATTTTCGAGAAACGCGAAGGTGAAAAACTGACTTTCATGCCGATCTTTGTGAAAGCAATCGTAAAAGCAATTCAGGATTACCCGATGATCAATGTTTCTGTAAATGGTGAGAACATCATTAAAAAGAAAAACATCAATATTGGTATGGCTACTGCCCTTCCGGATGGAAATCTTATCGTTCCTGTTATTAAAAATGCAGATCAATTGTCTCTTTCAGGTTTAGCAAAAGCGATCAACGACCTGGCTTACAGAGCAAGAAATAAAAAATTGAAACCGGAAGATACGCAAGGAGCAACATATACGATTTCAAACGTTGGAAGTTTTGGAAATTTAATGGGAACTCCTATTATTCCTCAGCCGCAGGTTGCAATTTTGGCAATCGGAGCTATCGTTAAAAAGCCTGCAGTTCTTGAAACTAAAGATGGTGATGTGATTGCAATCCGTCAGTTGATGTTTATGTCTCATTCTTACGATCACAGAGTTGTAGATGGCTCATTAGGCGGTATGTTCTTAAAACATGTTCATGATTATCTTCAAAACTGGGATATGAATACGGAAGTATAAACAATAGGCAATAAGTAGCTTATTTACCAACTACAAAATTTTAGATATAACCTTCGGAATTATTTTCCGGAGGTTTTTTTAATGTTTATCTAAAAAGATGATGTATTGATAGAAATCATCAAGTATTTGTGATTTTTGAGAACATTTTTCCTTTAAAAGAATATGTCTGAAAAAAAATGAATGATTTAATTATTATAAATTCTAAAATTAATTATTAATTTCATAATTAAAGGTTATTTTTACGGTTCAAAATTATCAAATGCTGAAATACATCACTCTTTTACAAAAAAGTCTTAAAAAATCTTTCGATAACATCAGAAACGAACAACTGAAACACAATTTGCTTCAGGCGATTCCTTTCTGGATTGGTTCCGTTATTACAGGTTTTTTTGCCGTAATGTATGCTAAGATTTTTGCGTGGGGAGAAAAGCTTTTAGAAGTTATTCTTCATTGGAATGACTGGATGATCTTCATTATTGCTCCGATAGGATTTGTGCTTTCCTGGTGGCTCGTAAAAGAATTTGCACCCAATGCAAAAGGCAGCGGAATTCCGCAGGTAATGGCTGCCGTTGAGCTTGCCAACCCAAAAGAACATTCCAAAATAAGAAGCCTTTTAAGCTTAAAAATCATTGTTTTCAAAATTATTTCATCAGTAGTTTTGGTCATTGGCGGTGGTGCTGTAGGTCGTGAAGGGCCAACTATTCAGATCGCGGGATCTATTTTCAGAAAAGTAAATGAATATCTTCCCGAATGGTGGCCGAAAATATCTAAAAAAAATATGATCATGACCGGTGCTGCAGCCGGATTGGCAGCTGCATTCAATACCCCTCTTGGTGGAATCGTATTTGCTGTTGAAGAACTTTCAAAAACACATATCAATTATTTTAAAACGGCACTTTTTACGGCGGTAATTATTGCCGGTTTGACGGCTCAAACTTTGGCGGGATCCTATTTGTATTTAGGCTACCCGAAAACGAATGATGTTTCTCTGATGGTCATGTTTCCTATCATTCTAGTTGCAGGAATTGCAGGAATTTTTGCCAGCCAGCTTTCAGTTATTATGTTGAAAATCAGCGATTGGAAAAAAAGAAATCTTCATACCAATCAGTCAAATGTGATCTTTTTAGTTTCTTGTGCTTTACTTATCGCCTGTATTTCCTTTTTTATAAGCAGAGAAGTTTTAGGCTCCGGAAAAGAAATCATGGAACGCGTACTTTTTACAGATAACAAACATGAAGACTGGTATGTTCCTATTTTACGAATGCTGGGCCCTGCCCTTTCTTTCACATCAGGGGGAGCGGGCGGAATTTTCGCTCCCGCTCTTACAGCCGGCGCAAGTATAGGTTCGGTAATTTCAGGAATAATTGATTTGACTCCTAATGAAACCAACGTTGTGATTTTGGCAGGAATGGTTGCATTTCTTACCGGTATTACACGAGCGCCATTTACTTCCGCCATCATTGTTTTGGAAATGACCGACAGACATTCTTTGATTTTTCACCTGATGCTGGCGGGAATGATCTCTTCTATTCTTTCGCTTTTGGTAAGCAGACATTCTTTATATGATGTTTTAAAAGTTAATTTCCTGCATGAGGCCAGAAATAGTAAAGATTAAAAATTAGTGACAGCAATTCAAGTTTAAATCTTAATTAAATCATATTTAATTCTAAATATAGGGCTGAGTTATTGCGTATAATAAATAAAATCTCTATTTTTGCACCTCGAAATAATTAACAAATTCATTTAACATTATGAACAATTACGAAACTGTTTTCATTTTAACTCCCGTTCTATCTGATGCTCAGGTGGAGGAAGCAGTGAACAAGTATGTAGATCTTTTGAAAGAAAAGAACTGTGAAATTGTCACTAGAGAAAATTGGGGATTAAAAAAACTAGCTTATCCTATTCAACTTAAAAAGAATGGATTCTACACTTTAATCGAGTTTAAAGGTGAAGGAAATGTAGTTGCTGATTTAGAATTGGCATTCAAACGTGACGAGAGAGTAATTCGTTATCTTACTACAAAACTAGACAAGCATGCTGTAGAGTACGCTGTAACTAGAAGAACTAAACTTAAGGCTTCAAGAGCTTAATTAACTAACCCAAAATTTAAAAAAGACAAGACATGGCAATAGATGATATGGCTAAACAAGCCTCAGCCGGAGGTGAATCTGAAGTAAAATTTCTTACTCCACTTGATATCAATACAAAAACTGATAAAAAGTATTGTAGATTCAAAAAATTCGGAATTAAGCACGTTGATTACAAAGATGCTGATTTCTTATTACAGTTTGTAAACGAACAAGGTAAAATTTTACCAAGAAGATACACTGGTACTTCTTTAAAATATCAAAGAAAAGTTTCTGCGGCTATCAAAAGAGCAAGACACCTTGCAATGATGCCTTACGTAGCTGACTTATTAAAATAAGACAAAATAGATAAAAGAAGGAAGCTTGCTTGCTTCTTTTGTTGCTGAATAAATAATTTTAATTCTAACGATTTTTAGATTAAAGAAAAGAAATAATTTTTAAGACAATAGTCTTTCTTCTTTTTTCTTTGTTCTTTTCTCTAAAACTAAAAAACGGACAACAACAATGGAAATTATCCTAAAAAAAGACGTAGAAAACTTAGGTCTTGAATTCGATACAGTAAATGTAAAGCCTGGTTACGCAAGAAACTTCTTGTTACCTAAAGGGATCGCTCTTTTGGCTACACCAAAAAATAAAGCGACTCTTGAAGCTACTTTGGAAGCTAGAAAAGAAGAAGAAGCTAAATTGATCGCTGCTGCAAACGCTAAAGTTGAGCAATTGAAAAAAACTTCTATCACAATTCCTACAAAAGTAGGTTCTGGTGACAAATTATTCGGATCTATCAACAATGCAGATCTTTCTGCAGCTCTTGCTAAAGCAGGTGTTGAAATTGAAAAGAAATATATCAAAATCCCAGGAAACACAATCAAAAGAACCGGTAAAGTAACTGCAGTTGTGAGACTTCACAGAAATGTAGAATACAACTTCGAATTTGATGTAGTATCTGATGCGCCACCAGTAGTTGCAGCTCCTAAACCAGCTCCAAAAGCTAAAGTTGAAGAAGAAACTCCTTCTGAAGAAGCTTAAGACTTAGAGATTTTCTAAAAAATATAGAAACCACTTCAAATGAAGTGGTTTTTTTGTTGTTTGGCACATTTTTTAGCTTTATTTAATTTACTTAAAACTTCAAAAATGAATTATCAGGATATACTTTCTTCTCAAAGAGAATTCTTCAAAACTCAAAAAACCAAGAATATAAAATTCAGGAAAATATATCTCGAAAAGCTGAAAACATTGGTTGTTGAAAATGAAAATCTGTTATACGAAGCTATACAAAAAGATTTCGGAAAGTCTAAATTTGAAACTTATGTTACAGAAATTTCATTTGTTCTAAAGGATATTGATTATTATTTAAAAAATTTAAACTCGCTTTCCAGTCCAAAAAAAGTCAAAACCAATTTATCCAATCAGATTGCGACCAGCAAAATCCATTCTGAGCCGCTTGGCTGCACGTTAGTCATCGGAGCATGGAATTATCCTTATCAACTTTCTTTATCACCTCTTATTGCCTCAATGGCCGCCGGAAACTGCTGTATTCTGAAGCCGAGTGAAATTGCCGAAAATACAATGAAAGCAATGGCAAAATTGATTAATGAAAACTTCCCGTCAGAATATATTCATGTTTTTGAAGGTGGAACTGACGAAACTACAGAAATTTTAAAGCTTAAATTTGATAAAATATTCTTTACAGGAAGCACAAAAGTTGGTAAAATCGTTTATAAAGCAGCCGCTGAACATTTGACTCCGGTGACTTTAGAACTTGGCGGAAAATCGCCAGTAATCGTTACAAAAGAAGCCAATATCGAAGTTGCTGCCAAAAGAATAGTTTGGGGAAAGTTTCTGAACGCCGGACAAACTTGTGTTGCACCAGATTATATTTTGGTAGAAGAATCTGTAAAAGAGCAGCTTTTGGAATTGCTCAGAAAATACATTACAGAATTCAAATACGAGCCGGATTCCGAACAATATACAAGAATTATTAATCATAAAAATTTTCAGAGATTAATTCAGTTTATTGATCGTGAAAAAATATATTTTGGAGGAAGTTATGATGAAGAAAAACTTTTTATTGAACCAACAATCATGAAAAATATCGGCTGGGAAGACCTTGTAATGAAAGAAGAGATTTTCGGACCTGTTTTGCCGGTAATTTCTTTTAACAATCTGCGTCAGGCGATGAATGAAGTGCTGGAACACGAAAAACCTTTATCAGCTTATATTTTCACCAATAATGATGAAGAAAAAGAATTGTTCATTCAAAATCTGTCTTTTGGCGGCGGTTGTATCAATGATGTTGTAATGCATTTAGGAAATGACAATTTGCCTTTTGGTGGAGTCGGAAATTCCGGTATGGGAAATTATCACGGGAAATTTGGCTTTGAAACCTTTTCGCATCAGAAAGCAATTCTTGATAAAGCAACATGGGGCGAACCGAACATCAAATATCCACCCTATTCTGAAAATAAAATAAAGTGGATCAAAAAGCTTTTATAAATAAAAAAAACCGAGAAATTCCCGGTTTAATTTTTATGATTTTGTAGCCCATTTCTGAAAAAATTCTTTCACTTTTTCGAGACTGTAGCCTTTACCTTCTTCCAAAACATCACTTTGCTGGATGTGAAGCATTTCACCATTCTTATCTAAGACAATAAAAACAGGATATCCGAATTTATCACCCGGATTGCCATACTTAGCAAAAGTTTCTTCATTTTTATTATCTGGTGAATAATTAAGATGATAATAAAGATAATTTTTATCTACCAATTCTTTCAATTCGGGAGTTGTCTGCACATACTGATTAAAACGAAGACACCAAATACACCAATTTCCTCCCGCCTGAATCATGATATTCTTATTTTCCTTTTTCGCTTTTGCCAATAAACTTTCGATATCTTTTCTGGCATCAGCTTTTGAGTCGTAAGGCTTCGGTAGCTTTGCTTTTTCTTCAGCCGCAGCTTTCTTTTTGACTTCCTGTTCAGTATTATCTGATTTCACTATTAAAGATTGATCTTTTTTAGTTTTTAATTCTTTGTCTACAACTTTTTGAGCAAAAGCAAAAGATCCTAAAGAAAGTAAAGACAATAGCGCTATATTTTTTGATACCTTTTTCATACTTTAAAAATAAAAAATTAATACTAATTATTAGCAAAAATGAAACCATAATTTTTTTATCACTAAATTTGTAAATCTTATGAATTTTCTGATAAAAATACTTTACCTGATTTCTAAAATGCCGCTTAAAATATTATATGTTTTTTCGGACATTATTTTCTTCATCAATCATAATTTTGTTGGCTACAGAAAAAGGATAATCACCCAGAATATTAGAAACTCGTTTCCTGAAAAAAGCGAAAAAGAAATTGCAGAAATCAGGAAAAAATTCTATTTAAATTTTTCCGATTATTTGGTAGAAACCGTAAAATCATTCAGCATTTCTGAAACTGAAGCAAGAGTGAGAATGCAACATATCAATCAGCAGCTTTTTTATGACGCGCAAAAGGAAGGTAAAAATATTATTTTATTAGCCGGGCATGTCTTCAATTGGGAATGGATCAATGCTTTGGCAAAAATTGTTCCCCAAAAGCATTGCCATCCGGTGTACAGAAAAGTAAATAGCGATTTTTGGGAAAATCAAATGAAAAAAGTCCGAAACAGATTCGGAAATGAAGCTTTGGAAGCCAATGAAGTGATTCTCAATATTTTCAGGAATAAAAACGATGGCGAATCGATTTACATGTTTGTAGCCGACCAGACTCCGCACTCTTCTCATGTCAATTACGGAATAGAATTTCTTAATCAAAGAACTCCTGTGTTTATCGGTTATGACAAGCTTGCTACAAGAATGGATCTTGCTTTTATTTACTGTGAAATGAAAAAAGTAAAAAGAGGGTTTTATCAGGTTAATTATCACAGAATTTATCCGGACGGAGAGAAATTTGTAAATAATGAAGTGGTAAAAAAATTCCATCAACTGCTTGAAAATACCATTCACAAAAACCCGGATAATTATCTTTGGTCACACCGAAAGTGGAAATATCAGGATTCTATCAAATCATTTGATCCCGAAAAAACATATTCATAATGTCAGGAAAACTAGCAATTGTTATACTCAACTGGAATGGCAAAAACTGGCTTGAAAAATTTCTTCCAAGCGTCATTAAATTTTCCCAAGAAGCTGAAATTTATGTCATTGATAATTTTTCTGATGATGATTCTGTTGATTTCGTGCAATCTGCATTTCCTTCGGTTAAGATTGTAAAAAACAATAAAAATTACGGCTTTGCTGGCGGCTATAATGAATGTCTAAAGAAAATTGATGCAGAATATTTTTGTCTATTAAATTCTGATGTAGAAGTTACAGAAAACTGGATCGAACCTGTTTTAAATTTATTTGAAAAAGATTCTCAAATTGCAGCAATTCAGCCAAAAATTTTATCATTTAATAATAAAAATTTTTTCGAATTTGCAGGTGCGGCAGGCGGATTAATTGACAATTTGGGTTATCCTTATTGCAGAGGAAGAATTTTTGACAATCTGGAAGAAGATAAAGGCCAATACAATGATGAAACAGAAATTTTCTGGGCTTCGGGATGTTGTCTGTTTATTCGCTCTCAAGATTTTTGGGAGCAAAATGGCTTTGACGAAAGGTTTTTCGCGCATCAGGAAGAGATTGATTTATGTTGGAGGTTGAAGAATTCCGGAAGAAAAATATTTTACACTGGGAAATCTAATGTTTACCATGTTGGCGGCGGAACTTTAAATAAACAAAGCGCTCAGAAAACGTATCTGAATATCAGAAACAATCTTTCAATGCTGCTTAAGAATTTGCCTTTCCCAAAGCTGATTTGGCTGATTTTTTTGAGATTATGCCTTGATGGAATTGCTTCCTTTTATTTTGCTTACAAAAACGGATTTTCACATCTTTGGGCGGTGGCAAGAGGTCATTTCGGATTTTATGGCCAAGCTTTAGAAACTTGGAAATTCAGACAAAAACATCAGATGAAGAACTATTATCAATCCAAATGGTTGATTTTTAAACATTTTTTAGGAAGATAATAATTACTTTCGGATTTATTTTAAGTTTAACAAAAACAATTAACTTTAAACTATTTAAATGGATTTTTGCGCAATAGATTTTGAAACAGCTACTCACGAGAGAAATTCTGCGTGTGAGCTAGGAATTTGTGTGGTTGAAAATTCACAAATAGTTAAAACCAAAACCTGGCTGATAAAACCTCCGAGCTTTCCGTATTTTAACCAAAGAAATATTGATGTTCACGGGATTTTACCACATGATGTGAAAGATTCACCTACATTTGACGATATTTGGTATGAAGTGCAAGATATGATGTACGGAAGCCTTATGATCGCTCACAATGCGAGTTTCGACGCCGGAGTTTTAAGAAGTTGTTTGGATCATTATGGGATGTTCAAGCCAAGTATTAATTATTTGTGCAGTATTCAGGTTGCTAAAAAATCGTGGAATTATCTTCCGAGATATGGTTTAAAACATCTTGCCGAGTATCATCAGATACAATTTAAGCATCACAGAGCGGGTGATGATGCCGAGGCTTGTGCAAGAATATCTTTACTGGCTTTTGAAAAATTATTCATCAGCAGAAATGAAGAGATTCATGAGAACTTTCAAACAAAGCTTAAAAAACTTTAATTCAAAATTCTTAGTTACTGAAAATTTCGGAAAGAAGATCAAATTTAGGAATATCAATCTCAAAATTTTCTTTTGTTTCTTCGTTTCTTACAAGATATTTTCCGCTCATATTTCCTACGCCGGAACGAAGCATCACGTTTGAAAAATACGTGAAATTATCGTGAGGCTCCACTTCGGGAGTCAAGCCGATTACCCCATCTCCCACTACTTCAGTAAAACCAAATCCGACATCAAAAATAAGCCATTTTCTTTTTAAAATTTTAATAGGAAAATCTTCTTCATTTTCTATTAGAATATTATACTTAAAAACAAAACGGTTTTCTGAAGGATAACTGTTTTTAACGTCATATTCGGGAACTACCGAAACCTTAATATTAGAAGTCATTTTAGAAAACATTCTTATTAGCTTTTTTTATCTGATACAAAAATCTCGCCTTTTTGGAAGGCGAGATTGTATTTTAATTGATATTTTGAATATAAATTATAATTCTAAGCCTCTCCTTTCGTCTCCGCCTAATAAAAATTCAACAGGATTATCAATACCTTCTTTTACTGCTACCAAGAATCCTACAGATTCTTTTCCGTCAATAATTCTGTGGTCATAAGACATTGCAACATACATCATCGGACGAATGACAACCTGTCCGTCAACCGCAACAGGTCTTTGGATAATATTATGCATTCCCAAGATTGCAGATTGAGGCGGGTTGATAATTGGTGTAGACAACATCGATCCGAATGTACCACCGTTTGTAATGGTGAACGTACCTCCGGTCATTTCATCAACCGTGATTTTTCCGTCTCTTACTTTAGTCGCCAAATCTTTAATATTTGCTTCGATACCTTTGAAAGACATATTTTCGGCATTTCTCAATACAGGAACCATTAATCCTTTAGGACCAGAAACCGCAATTGAAATATCGCAGAAATCATAATTAATTTTGAAATCTCCGTCGATTGATGCATTCACATCAGGATACATTTGTAATGCTCTTGTAACCGCTTTTGTAAAGAAAGACATAAAACCAAGTCCAATTCCGTGTTTTTGAGCAAATTCTTCTTTATATTGTTTTCTCAGTCTAAAGATTTCAGACATATCAACTTCATTGAAAGTCGTCAACATTGCTGTTTCATTTTTCACAGAAACCAATCTCTGAGCGATTTTTCTTCTAAGAACTGAAAGTTTAGTTGTGTTTGTAGATCTTGATCCTGTAGCCGTTAACGAGCTTCCTCCCATTGCAGGAACGGCAGCCAATTCGGCATCAGATTTAGAAATTCTTCCGTCTCTTCCTGATCCTGAAACCTGAGAAGCATCAATACCTTTTTCGTCAAGAATCTTTTTAGCAGCAGGAGATGGAGTTCCGGTTGCGTAAGTTTGAGTTGTTGCCGCTGCCGTTGGTTGAGCTGCTGCTTTTGGAGCTTCCTGTTTAGCCGGTTCAGCTGCTTTCGGAGCTTCTTCCTTTTTTGGAGCTTCAGCGGCAGGAGCAGCCGCACCTTCCGGTTTAGCAGCATCCATATCAATTAAACAAACTACCTGACCTACTTGTACCACATCACCTTCTTCAGCCTTTAAAGTAATAATTCCACTTTCTTCGGCAGGCAATTCAAGAGTTGCTTTATCTGAATCTACTTCAGCGATAGGCTGATCTTTTTCTACGTAATCACCATCCTTTACAAGCCAAGTTGCAATTTCAACTTCTGTAATTGATTCGCCCGGTGAAGGAACTTTCATTTCTAAAATTGACATATTGAGTATTTTTTATTTTTTAATTGAATATTATTTTTAATTAAGCTGTTACAGGTCTTTTGGCAGGAGCATCATCTCTGTCGAAAACTCTGTTGATTACTGCATTTTGGTTTTTCTCAAACATTTTGTGGCTTCCCGGAGCCGGAGCACCGCTTGGAACCGGAGAAATCACCTGAATTCCCGTATCTCTGAAGTTTCTTAAAATATAAGACCAAGCTCCCATGTTTTCAGGTTCTTCCTGAGCCCAAACGATCTCTTTTTTATTTTCGTATTTATTAAAAATCGCTTCGATTGCATCATTCTGTAAAGGATACAATTGCTCGAATCTTACCAAAGCAACATTTTCAGCATTTAATTCTTCTTTTTTAGCTAATAATTCGAAGTATAATTTACCTGAACAAAGAACTAATTTTTCTACTTTTTTAGGATCTGCGTTCGGATCATCTAAAATCGGCTGGAAACTTCCTGTTGCAAAGTCCTCCAATGGCGAAACTACTTTCGGATGTCTCAACAATGATTTCGGACTCATCACAATTAGCGGTTTTCTGAAAGGCCATTTCAACTGTCTTCTCAACAAGTGGAAATAGTTGGCAGGTGAAGTGACATTTGCAACCACCATATTTTCGTTGGCGCAAAGTGTTAAAAATCTTTCCAATCTTGCAGAAGAGTGTTCCGCACCTTGCCCTTCCGAGCCGTGAGGCAACAACATCACCAAACCATCCTGAATTTTCCATTTTTCTTCTGCAGCAGCTAAATACTGATCGATAATAATCTGAGCTCCATTCACGAAATCTCCGAATTGAGCCTCCCAAATCGTCAAAGTATTAGGAGAAGCCATCGCATAACCGTAATCAAAACCTAAAACTCCATATTCCGAAAGATGTGAATTGTAAATATCAAATCTATTTTCAGAAATATGTCTCAACGGGATATATTCTTCTTCGGTATCTTCCGTTTTTACCACGGCATGTCTGTGAGAAAAGGTTCCTCTTTCTACATCTTCACCGGAAATTCTTATATTGTGACCTTCAGTAAGCAAGGCAGCATAGGCCAGCAATTCTCCTAAAGCCCAATCCAATGAATTGGCGTCAATTGCTTTCAAACGGTTATCAAAAAGCCTTGTAATTTTATTGATAAACTTTTTATCAGCCGGAAGTGTCGTCATTTTTATGGCAAGTTCTTTCAGCTTTTCCAAGTCATATTTTGTATCAACAGGAGTTTGCACCGCTCCTCTTTTAGCCATTGGATAATTTGTCCAGTCTTCAGACATAAATAAATCCATTGCGTTTTTCTCAATTTCTTTCGAAGCGTCAAAATTTTCATCTAAAAGCGCTTTGAATTCGGTTTCCATTGTTTTAAGAATATCATTGGAAATCACGCTGTCCTGAATCAGCTTATCTTTATAGATCTCTCTTGGATTCGGGTGCTTTGAGATTAATTTATATAAATTAGGTTGAGTAAATCTTGGCTCATCACCTTCGTTGTGGCCATATTTTCTGTATCCCAGTAAATCGATATACACATCTTTTCCAAACTTAGCTCTGAAATCAGCAGCAAAATGCATTGCATGTACCACAGCTTCAGCATCATCTGCATTCACGTGCATTACAGGCGATTCTGTTACTTTTGCAATATCTGTACAATATGTAGAAGATCTTGCATCCATATAATTGGTTGTAAATGACACCTGGTTATTTACAACGATATGAACTGTACCTCCGGTTTTGTACCCTTCCAAAGTCATCATCTGAGCCACTTCGTAAGCAATACCCTGCCCTGCCAATGCACCATCTCCGTGGATAATGATTGGTAAAACCTTAGAATAATCTTTATACTTATCATCTACTTTTGCACGGCAAATACCTACTACCAAAGCAGCAACAGTTTCTAAGTGAGACGGGTTCGGCGTCAAATTAATTGCAACTTCTTCACCGGAAGCTGTTTTTATTTTTTTAGATGAACCTAAGTGATATTTTACGTCACCTGAGAATACATCTTCTTCAAATTCTTTTCCTTCAAATTCTGAGAAAATCTGCTTGTAAGATTTCCCGAAAATATTTGTAAGAACATTTAATCTTCCTCTGTGAGCCATCCCAAGAACAACCTCATCAACTCCAAGTTGAGAAGACCTTGAGATCAACTGATCCAAAGCAGGAATTAAAGTTTCGCCACCTTCGAGTGAAAATCTTTTTTGACCTACAAATTTTGTATGAAGATAATTTTCAAAAGCTACAGCCTGATTTAATTTTAATAAAATATCCGTTTTTTCTTTTACAGAAAGACTTGGATGATTTTCATTTACCTGAAGCCACTGCTTGATAAAGTCTTTTTCCTGAACATTGTTGATATGCATATATTCCACACCGATAGAATCACAATAGATGTTTTCCAGATGCGTAATAAGATCCTGCAAAGTAGCCGGACCTTTCATGCCTGTTTCAACAGCGCAGTTGAATTTTATATTTAAATCTTCTTTTGTAAGACCAAAATTTTCGATATCCAAAGTAGGCGTGTAGTGTCTTCTTTCGCGGACAGGATTTGTTTTTGTGAATAAATGGCCTCTTGTTCTGTAAGCTTCAATAAGATTTACAACCTTAAATTCCTTTTTGATATGCTCCGGAACTTCACCATTGGATGCTGCCTGCGAAATTTGCTGTACCGCAGGTGCAGAATTCACTGAATTTTGAACATACTGAATGCTATCATCGTCGCTATAGTTTTCCAACGCAAAATCAAAGCCTTGAAAAAAGGCTTTCCATGATGGTTCTAAAGAGTCCGGGAATTTTAAATATTGTTGGTATAAATCCTCAATTAACTGAGAATGAGCTGCGTTTAGGAATGAAAATCTGTCCATTATTACAGTTTGTCTATTATTAAATTTTGTTTATCGAATTAATCCTCAAATTTAATAAAAAAAACCGACTTGGGACAGCCTCAGACTATTAAAAAAAATATAAAGAAAATATTCAGCGAAATTTATTTATAAACCGATAAAGAAAGCTTCATATTGACCTCCTGATCGTGCATCGGAGGCTCGATAAAAGTCTGAGAAATATCTCCGTAACGCATTTCGTCTTTCTTGGCTTTTTGCATCAGTTGCTGAATTGCTTTTATTCTTCCGGCGTAGGTTCCTTTGTAATAAATTACATAATTCTGCGTCGCATTTACAGACCTGAAATTAAAATTGTTATCCGTAATGCCTATTTTTTTTGATAAAGGAATTCCAAAGAAATACGAAACTTCTTTATCCTTAAAGTTATCTGCATCGGTGATAAGAATCGGGTATCCAAATTCGTCGTCTTTTTTACCGAGATCCATGCTTACAAAATTGTAGACTTTGTTGTAATTCATTACAATATTTCTGTAAAGCGCATCATTTTTATTAGAAGTGCTTACATTGACTCCCAAAAGCATCTTTGCTTCTTCATTTTCAACGATCAAGCTGTCGTATTTTATGGAAGCCAGCTGATTGTCTTTTTCTACTTTATTTCCTAAAACATTTTTAAGGTTTACCATGCTTTTATCAATGTTTTCGGTAAATCTGTCTTCGGTCCAAAAATTCTGGGCTCTTGCTAAAACCGATAATTTCGGCGTATGTACAAACCAGGTAATTTTTGTTTTTTCAGCAGAAACCGGTGTAAATTTAACATCAATTAAAGTTGCATTTTCATCTTCATCTTCAAACAGCTGATATCTTAAAGTTTTATTTGGATTTTCGTATCGAATAAACATTTCACCTCCGTTTTCGTTTGCCGGATCATTGTAGCTTATTGCGCTTCCCTGCCCTTTGTACGGCGTATAATAATCAATAACGATCGATTTTGAGCTTGAAAAGAAATTATTCCAACGCGTAAAATTCTGAAGATTATTAAATTGATTAAAAACTTTATCCAAAGGATATTTTATTTCCTTTTCTACAGTGAAACTTTTACTTTCATCCACAAAATAATACATTGAAGCAGCATAAGCTCCTACAAGCAAAACAATAATTACGGCTATGATTTTGAAAAAACGCATCGCACAAAAGTAATACAAATAAAAAAAGTGACCAATATGTGATCACTCTAGTTTTTCTGTTGTTTGGAATATTATCCGATATGGGTTCCCGGCTCAAGCACGGCTCCTTTTTTCACAACTACAATTCCGTCCTGTACAGAATAGGTTCCGTAGTCGCCATCTTCAAGGTGTCGGCCTCCGATAATTCGTACATTATCACCGATAAAACAGTTTTTATCCAGAATTGCTTTTTCGATATAACAGTATTTCCCTATTCCCATATTGGGGCGACCCTGTCTGTCATTGATTACAATTTCTTTTGTATTTTGATAAAAATCGGCTCCCATTACGTAAGAATTTACGATGGTGCTTCCTTTATCTATTCTTGTTCGGTTTCCGATTACAGAATTTTCAATTTTATCAGCCATAATAATACATCCGTCTCCGAAAACAGCTTTGCTTACATAAGATCCGTTAATTTTTGACGGAGGCAACATTCTCGCTCTTGTATAAATAGGCGAAGATGAGAACAGATTGAACTGAGGAAAATCCTGACAAAGATCCAGGTTGGCTTCGTAAAAAGATTCAATGGTTCCGATATCTGTCCAGTAGCCTTCGTATTGATAGCTTAAAGTGGTGTATTTTCCGATAGAATTTGGAATAATATCTTTTCCAAAGTCATCACCGGCACCGTCTTCAAACATTTTTTTAAGAATACTTTTCGTGAAAATATAAATTCCCATTGAAGCTAGAAACTCTTTCCCGACGTGCTTGTTGTGCTCGGAAACTTCAGATTTCAAACCTTCAAGCATATCATAGCCGGGCTTTTCAACAAAAGAAGTAATATTTCCTTCGTCATCTGAACTTAAAATTCCAAAACCTGTTGCATCTTTAGCATTTACAGGAATTGTAGCAATGGTAACGTCGCCTCCTTTTTCGATGTGGAAATCCAGCATTTCGGTAAAATCCATCTGATAAAGCTGATCTCCGGAAAGAATTAATATATAATCATAATCATATTTTTCCAAATGCTTCATCGACTGACGCACGGCGTCTGCAGTGCCTTGAAACCAGCTGTCATTTTCAACATTCTGCTCTGCAGCCAAAATATCTACAAAACCTCTGCTGAAAATATCAAAATGATAAGAATTTTTAATATGTGCATTCAAGGATGCTGAATTAAATTGTGTTAAAACCAGAATCTTATTCAATCCTGAATTTAAACAATTGGAAATAGGAATATCTACCAATCTGTATTTTCCGGCAATCGGAACAGCAGGTTTTGACCTTGTATAGGTTAACGGAAAAAGCCTTGTCCCTCTACCTCCTCCTAAAACGATTGAAATAACATTACGGTTCATAAATTTGTGATTTTATTTCTTATATAAATTGATATATTTTTCTGCGGATTTTTCCCATGCAAAATCAAATTTCATATTTGAAAGCACAAGATCATCCATTGTCTTTTTGTGATTGTAAATACTAAGCCCGCGAATCATTGCATGAATGATATCATCTACACCCGGATAGGTAAAATTCAAACCGGAACCGCCTGTCGAAATATCTTTTACAGTATCACGAAGGCCTCCTGTATAGCTCACCACGGGAACGGTTCCGTATCTCATAGCGTACATCTGATTGAGACCACAAGGCTCTACCCGTGAAGGCATCAACAAAAAATCTGCCGAAGCGTATATTTTATGAGAAAGATGTTCTTTATATCCGATATCTGTTGCAAAATTGGCATAAACTAAGTCTGCTTCACGCAATTTATCTTCAATATAAGTATTTCCAGAACCTAAAATCATAATATTTAATGCTCCGTAAGTTTGCTTAATGCTTCTCCATACAACTTCAGGAAGCATATCTGCACCTTTTTCAGTAGCAAATCTTCCTATGAAAGCAAATAAAGGCAATTCAGGATTGAGGCCGTATTCTTTGCAGAGCTTCCGTTTGTTTTTATTTTTAATTTTAAGCACATTTTTTACATTGTAATTAAAATCAAGCATCGGATCTGTTTCCGGATTCCAGACATCGGTATCGATTCCGTTTATAATTCCGTAGGCCTTTGTAAATTCGTCTCTTACAAGGCTTTCCAAACCTTTAAAACTTACATAAAGCTCTTCCAGATAACCTTCGGAAACCGTTGTGAATGCATGTGAACATTTAATCATGCTGGCTAATGGATTGATAAGGCCGTTCCAATCCAAAAGCCCCCATTTGTAACGATCAAAAGCAGGCATAAAATGCACCATATCCCAGCTCATCATTCCCTGATATTCTCCGTTGTGAATAGTTCCTATGGTTTTTGTGCCTTTTAAAAATTTAAATTCATGACAATGTTCTACCATAAAAGGAACCAAACCTGTATGATAATCGTGGCAATGCAACACATCGGGACGAATTTCCATCGCGCTCAACCAATGTAAAACACCATGTTGAAACGCCAGAAACTGAAAATTTTCATCTCGGTAACCGTACGGGTTTTCACGGTCTAAAAGTCCGGGAATTTTCACCAAAAACAATTCAAAACCCAATGTATCCGCTTTTTCCTTCATCACCTGAACCTGAAGCATATTTTGCCCCTGATGAATGAAACCGTCGAAAACCACCTCAAAATCGTGATCATAAACAAATGATTTGTTGTACCAAGGCATTACAACCTTTGCATCAATTCCATCTATTTTATTCTGGTATTTCGGCAATGCGCCTACAACGTCGGCTAAACCGCCAACTTTGGCGACGGGATAACATTCTGTACTGAGGTGATAAATTGTCATTATTTTTTGTGTTGTTTTATTCTTTGTGTTTTATAATTTTTATCTTTTTTCATTTTTAAAATAATTCCGGCAAGCGGCGGAAGCTTAAGAGATATAGATTTGGGGCGGCTCATCCATTCTTCATCTTCTTCCCTGAAAATGGTTGATTCGACTCCGCTTCCGCTGTATTTTTCATCATCAGAATTGAAAATCACTTTCCAGCTCGTTCCGGCATCGACGCCGACTTTATAATCAAAAGTCTCCGGCTTAAGGTTTAAAATAACCATTAAAACATCGTCTTTCTTTTTTCCTTTTCTTAAATAAATGTATACCGAATTGTTTTCATCATTCGCTTCCACCCATTCAAAACCATCCTGATTAAACTGATTTTCGTAAAATGCAGTTTCGTTTTTATATAAATGATTGAGATCTTTCACAAGATTCTGCAACCCTTTGTGTACAGGATATTGCAGCAAATGCCAGTCTAAACTTTGTTTAAAATTCCATTCATTGGTTTGCCCGAATTCATCACCCATAAAAAGCAGCTTTGCTCCGGGATTCGTAAACATATACATATACAAGGCACGAAGATTGGCAAACTTCTGCCATTCGTCGCCTTTCATTTTGTAGATTAAGCTTGCTTTGCCGTGCACCACTTCATCATGAGACAAAGGCATCATATAATTTTCATTATACATATACATTGAGGCAAATGTGAGTTTGTGATGATGGTATTTTCGGTTTTCGTAGTCTTCTTTAAAATAATCTAAAGTATCATGCATCCAGCCCATCATCCATTTCATACCAAATCCCACGCCACCGTCATGCACAGGTTTTGTAAGCAAAGGAAAATCTGAACTTTCTTCTGCAATGGTGAAAATACTGTTTCCAAATTCTTTATAAACTGCGGTATTGAATTCCTGTAAAAAAGTTTTTGCTTCAAGATTGACATTTCCACCGTAAATATTCGGTTCCCATTCGCCTTCGTTTCGCGAATAATCCAGATGCAGCATCGAAGTTACGGCATCCACACGCAAACCGTCTGCATGATAACGATCAAGCCAAAACATGGCATTAGAAATCAGGAATGATTTAACTTCGTTTCTTCCGTAATTAAAAATATAAGATTTCCAATCGGGATGAAAACCTTTCCGCGGATCTTCATGCTCATAAAGAAAAGAACCATCAAAACAATGCAATCCATTGGCATCACCCGGAAAATGCGAAGGAACCCAATCCAGAATTACACCAATATCATTTTTATGAAGTTCATTAATCAAAAACATCAAATCTTGCGGCGATCCGAAACGTGAAGTTGCAGCATAAAAACCCGTAATCTGATATCCCCAACTCGGATCATAAGGATATTCCATTACAGGCATGAATTCTACATGTGTAAAGCCCATTTCTTTGCTATACGGAACCAGTTTATCTGCAATTTCTCTGTAATTTAAAAATCTTGTAGGCTCATCAATATCTCTTACCCATGATCCCAAATGCAGCTCATAAACAGAAATCGGAGCTTCCAGACTATTTTTTTTCCAGCGGTTTGCCAACCATTCTTCGTCACTCCATTCGTACCAGGTTGTAGAAACCAAAGATGCCGCCTGAAGATTCTGCTCCCAACTTAATGCATAAGGATCGCTTTTTTCTAAAATTTTACCATAAACGTTTTCTATAGCATATTTATAAAGCGTTCCCCAGGTTAATCCCGCTATAAAACCTTCCCAAATACCGGATCCATCCCATCTTGGGTATAAAATATGATCTTTATGATTCCAGTTATTAAAATTCCCGATTACCGAAACCTTTTTCGCGTTGGGAGCCCAGACAGAGAAATAAACACCTTTTATTCCATCTTTTTCTACGGAATGAGCACCAAATTTATCATAAAGCCGATAATGTTTACCTTCTTTAAAAAGATAAATATCATGATCCGTGAAAAGCGTGTAGGTTTTTACAGAATTCATCATAGTTTTTTGGTCTAATTGATCATCTGAAAACCTTTTTGAACTTAAAACATATTATGTTAAATCAAATTCAAAAAATTGGCGATGACTCTCAAATATATAAATTTTTCCTTTGATAAAGAGCGTTTTTTATTAATTTTAAGTTACATACAATAAAAAGATTTTTTATACTTTAGTCATTACAACACAAACACAGCTAATGAAATTCAGACTTTACACAAATGAAACCGATGAAAGAGCCGTTTATATCACAGGAAATTTCAACAGCTGGAATCCCAAAGACCCCAATTTCAGGCTAAAGCCCGACGATCAAAACACCTATTCCATAGAAATAAATGATGAAATTCTCGGCAATGAAGTTGAATATAAATTCACCAAAGGAGGATGGGAAAATGTAGAGCTAGATCGACACGGAAACATTACTCCAAACAGAAAAACAATAAAATCTTTAGGCGAAACTTCTGATGTCGTAGAAAAATGGAGGCTCAATTGGGGACCTTTTAAAGAAGAGTTTTTTCCAATTGTTGAAATAATTTCAGAAGAATTTTACATCCCCCAACTCGACCGTTACCGAAAAGTTTGGGCACTTTTGCCTTACGATTATTATATTTCAAACAAAAAATACCCTGTTTTATATCTTCAGGACGCCCAAAATCTATTCAACGAAGGAAGCGCCTACGGAAACTGGGAAATTGATAAAAAGCTGTCCATTTTGGCAGAATACGGACGCGGCGATGTTATTGTAATCGCTGTGGAACACGGAAGTGAAGACCGAATCAAAGAATATATTTTTGACAACGACAATATCGCCAACGGGTCCGAAGGAAAAAAATACATCCGCTTTATTACAGATACTTTAAAGCCTTTTATTGACGAAAACTACCGTACCAAAAAAGACCGCGAAAATACAGGAATCGGAGGCAGCTCTTTGGGCGCTCTTATCAGTATTTACAGCGGTTTTCTTTATCCTGAAGTGTATTCAAAATTATTGATTTTTTCGCCGTCGCTTTGGGTGGAACCAAACAATAATTTCCCGATAATGAATTTCAGAACGCCTTTTAAAACTAAAATTTATCTTTACGGCGGCGGCAAGGAAGGCTCTAAAATGGTAAAAAGAATAGGAATATTTGAAAACTATCTTAAAAGATGGGAAAAGAAAAATCTGTTTGACTTTGAATTTAAAACAAGTATTGATCCGGACGGTTCTCACTCAGAATTTTATTGGTCACAAGAATTTCCAAGAGCAATTGAATGGCTGTTTTATGACAATACCGAAAATCCTGTGGAAGTACAGCCGCAACAAAACACATTAAAAAATTAAAAAAATTATGAAATTATTAAACAAAAAAAACAAGCAATATTCGCAAATATTTCAATTATTTACAGAAGAATCCTGGACCAAAGAATGTGAAAATTATAATAAAAACATTTCGCTTTTTTTTTCCGGGAAGAAACATGAAATTTTCATTAATACAAGTGGAGAAACCGTTACTTATTTTATAGGAATTGGAAAATCTGATCTTCAGAATTTTGAATTTCAGCAGGTTGCAGTAAAGTTTTCCCAAATTCACAATAAGAGTTTTCAGGCGGTACCTACATTGATTTTAGCAGATTTCATTAACGAAAAGCAGTTTGAAGAGTTTACAAAAGGTTTATTTTTAGGAACTTACAAATATCCTTTCGACAAAAGTCATCCTTTCTGGAACGAAAAATTTGAAATTCATTTTGAAAATTTAAACCCTGAAAAATTAAATCTGATCAGTAAAAAAACTCAGGCACTTTGCGAAGGACAAACCGTTTGTCAGGATTGGCTCAACAGACCCGCCAATCTGAAAAAACCTGATATTTTTAGCCTTTATCTTAAAACTTTAGCTGAAAAATATTCTTTAAAATATACGGTCTTCGATAGAAAAACATGTGAAGAATTAGGTTTGGGAGCATTTCTTTCTGTCAATCAGGGAAGTGCTTATGATGCAGCATTTACAATTTTGGAGTACAAAACCACCGAAAAAGACGCTAAAACATTCGGACTGGTCGGAAAATGTGTGCTTTTTGACACCGGCGGAATTTCTCTCAAAAATCCCGACAACATGCATTACATGAAATCTGATATGGGTGGCGCAACAGCTGTAATCGGAACGTTAATTTACGCTGCGGAAATGAAACTTCCATTCAATATCACCGTAATTTTACCTGTTACGGACAATGCAATTTCAGAAAAAGCATATCTTCCAAGCGATGTAATTACCGCTTACAACGGAAAAACAATTGAGGTGCTGAATACTGACGCAGAAGGAAGAATGACTTTGGCAGACGGACTTTCTTATCTTTCAAAAAACTACAGAACTGATGTTTTAATTGACATTGCAACCTTAACGGGAAGTTCCGTGCGCATGTTTGGAGATACTTGCGGAGCATTGTTTTCCAATAATGAAGAGCTCAAAAGTCTTTTAATAAAATCCGGCGACAAAACCAATCAGAGGCTTTGGAATCTACCTTTATGGGATGTATGGTCTGATGATTTTAAATCTGATGTTGCCGATTTTAAAAATATTTCCATGAAACCAATCGGCGACTGTATTGTAGCTGCAAAATTTTTGGAGCAGTTTATAGAAAACCATCCGAGCTGGGCACATTTGGATATCGCCGGTGTTGCCTTCGGAAAGGTTGGATATGCTAAAGAAAAAGCGGCAACAGGCTTTGGAGTCCAGTTAATTGCTGATTTAATCGAAAATTATCATTAAAAATTAGTTCATTTAAAAAAATATCTGTATAATTGATTAGGAATTTTCATATAAACATTTATGAGTGATTTTTAATATTGAATAAACAATAAAGAATCACTTTTATTTTTGAATATTCACTAAAATAAAAAAAACATTATATGGAGGAGAAAACAATTGTATGCATTTCGTGCTATTACAAGGGTTATGATTTTATGGACGAGATGAAAAAACTTGGCAATAAAGTCATCTTGATAACATCAGAAAATCTTAAAGAAAAAAACTGGCCGTGGCAATCTATTGATGAGGTTTTCTATATGCCCGAACTAAAGCCTTCTGTATGGAATTTGGACCATCTTGTACAAGGATTTTCTCATCTGATGAAAACCAGAAAAGTAGACGCCGTCATTGCTTTGGATGATTACGATGTGGAAAAAGCCGCACTTATCCGGGAAACTTTCCGTATTCCGGGAATGGGGCAAACAACGCACAGATATTTCAGAGATAAGCTTGCAATGCGCCAGAAAGCAAAAGATTCCGGTATCAATGTCCCTGAATTTACAGCTGTTTTTAATAATAAAGAAGTAGAAGATTTTACGCAAAAAGTCCCCGGACCTTGGGTTTTAAAACCGCGTTCCGAAGCTTCAGCATCCGGAATTAAAAAAATTAAAACAACACAAGAACTTTGGGAAGCTTTAGAAAATCTGGGTGAAGAACGCCATTTCTTTCTTCTTGAAAGTTTTAAACCCGGCGACGTGTATCATGTTGACAGCTTGACATTTAATAAAGAAACCGTTTTTACTTCTTCATCAAAATATCTTGCCCCACCGATGCAGGTCTCTCATGAAGGCGGGGTTTTCAGAACCAAAACTCTGGGAAGATATTCTGATGAATTTAAGGCACTTGAAGAAGCTAATGCTAAAGTTTTATCGAGCTTTGGCCTGCTAAATGGAGCCACACATACAGAATTTATCCGCGGAAAAGAAGATGGAAAATTGTATTTTCTGGAAACCTCTTCCAGAGTTGGAGGCGCACACATTCCCGATCTTGTGGAAGCATCAAGCAACATCAATATTTGGCGCGAATGGGCAAAAATAGAAGATGCACTTTTAAGAGGCAAAAATTACGAAGTGTCTAAACCTACAGGATATTATTCAGGTCTGATTGTGGCCTTGATTAAAGATTTAAAACCCGATTACAATGTTTTTGAATGCGAGGAAGTTGTGAAATTTCTTCCGATTGATTATCATGTCGGGATTGTTTATAAATCTAAAGATTCCACGATAGTCCAGGAAAGACTTGATTACGCCGCGGAAAAAATACATGCTGAGATGTTGAATATACTTCCGCCTAAAGACAGACCATGCTCATAAACATTATCATTTATTGAATCATAATCATATTTAAATCCGAAATAATCCAGGATGACTTATTGCATCCGGTAAAACTTTAAATTTTAAAAATGCCACAAATAGAACATACAGATTATTACTCACATATATTGGGAACAAGCCTTAAAGTTGAAGTTACTGGACATTTTGGACATCCAATCATTATGTTTCCGACTTCACAAGGTCTGTATACCCAAAATCATGATTTCCATCTCAACAGCAGCATCAATTGGTTTGTAGAGCAAGGAAAAGTAAAACTATATAATGTACAAACAATCGATGCATGGAGCTTTTATGATGAAAAAATTACGCCTCAACAAAGAATTAAAAACTACGAAAAATATGTACAATTCCTAATTCAGGAGTTTGTACCATATATTCAAAAAATACACAACACACATCGTGTTGCAGTTGCCGGAGCCAGTTTCGGAGGCTATCATGCTGCTAATTTTGCTTTTAGATTTCCTGATGTAGTTTCGCATTTATTCTGCCTTTCGGGTGCATTCAGCATCAGAAATTTTATGGATGGATATTCTGACGAATTGGTTTATTTTAACTGCCCTCGGGAATTCGTAAAAAATGATGAAGCTTGGAAGTACAAGCATCTGCACATTGTTTTGAGCACTTCGGACGAAGATATATGTAAAGATAAAAACCTTGAAATGGCGGATATCCTAGCTTCGAAGGGTATCGATTTCTGGTATGATGAAAGAAAATGGATCAACCACGATTGGCCGCTCTGGAGAATGGTCTTCCCTACATTTATTAGCAATTTCTTTTAAAGAAAAAACATTAATAATTAATTATAAATAAACAATCAAAAAATACAATTATGGCAAAAAAAGTAGGAATTCTATTCGGTATGGAAGATACATTTCCTTGGGCATTTATCGATAAAGTGAATGAACTGGGCGGTGGAGAAATCATCGCTGAGCCTGTCACTATCGACAAGCTTGAGCAAGGTGCTGATTATGGCTACGCGGTTATTATCGACAGAATTTCACAGGATGTTCCTTTTTACAGAGCTTATCTCAAAAATGCTGCACTCAACGGAACTTATGTCATCAACAATCCTTTTTGGTGGAGCGCCGATGAAAAATTTTTCAATAATGCTTTGATGTCAAAATTGGGCATTCCGTTGCCGAATACTGTTTTACTTCCGTCTCATGAAAGGCCGACAGACACCTCAGAAACATCTTTCAGGAACTTAAAATTTCCGCACGATTGGGAATATATTTTTAACTACGTTGGCTTTCCGGCTTATATGAAACCGCATGATGGCGGTGGCTGGAAAAGCGTTTACAGAGTAGAAAATCCCGAAGATCTTTGGGCAAAACTAGGCGAAACAGAACAGCTTGTAATGATGGTACAGGAAGAAATTGTCTTTCAGGATTATTACAGAGTATATTGTTTAGGTAAAAAATATGTGCATATAATGCCTTATGAGCCTAGAAACCCGCATCATTTAAGATATGCAACTACACACCAGACCGAAGGCGAAGATTTAAAAAAATTATTAAAAATCATTCATGATTATACAATCAAAATGAATGAAGCTTTGGGCTATGATTTTAACACGGTAGAGTTTGCCGTACGTGACGGAATCCCTTATGCTATCGATTTCTGCAATCCGGCTCCGGATGCTGACAGAAATTCTGTAGGTGAAGAAAATTTTGCATGGATCGTAGAACATTCGGCTAAATTAGCAATAGAAAAAGCAAAAGAATATGTACCGGGAAAACAAAATATCTCTTGGGGAACTTTTGTGAAAGATTCAGTAAAATAAATAAAAACAAAAAAACACAGAAAAAAAATGCATCAGTTTACAATTGGAATTGAAGAAGAATATCAAATTATAGATGTGGAAAGCAGAGATCTGGTTTCGCATGTTTCAAAAATCATTGAAGGAGGAAAAGCTGTTTTAAGTGAAAACTTAAAACATGAAATGCACGAATCGATGATCGAAATGGAAACCGGCATCTGTCAAAACATACAACAGGCACAACTTGAGCTTACCAATTTGAGAAAACATCTTATCAATATTGCTCACGAAAATAATTTAAGAGTTTCCGGAGGCGGAACCCATCCTTTTTCAAATTGGGAACACAATACCATCACCAATGGTGAACGTTACAACAAAATTGTTGACGACATGGGTGATGTAGCTCGGGGAAATCTTATTTTCGGTCTGCATGTGCATATCGGAATTCCGAATCGTGAAGAGGGTGTGAGAATTCAAAATGTGATGCGTTACTTTTTACCTCACGTTTATGCTTTATCTACCAATTCACCTTTCTGGATCGGAAGGAATACCGGTTTTAAATCATACAGACAGGAGATTTTTGTAAAGTTTCCACGAACCGGAATCCCAAGCTTTTTTAATTCTTTGGCAGAATTTGACAGCTATGTCGATCTTTTGGTAAAAACCGGAACTATAGACAACGCCAAAAAAATATGGTGGGATCTGCGCGTACACCCGTTTTATCCGACAATCGAATTCAGAATTTGCGACATGCCTTTAAGAATAGAAGAAACGGTTTGCCTTGCTGCAATCATGCAAAGCCTTGTCGCTAAAATCTATAAGCTTCATCAGCAAAACCTGAGCTTTAGAAGCTATAGAAGATTATTGTTGAATGAAAATAAATGGCGTGCTTCAAAAGATGGGATCGATTCACAATTGATCGATTTTGGTAAAGAAGAATCTGTGCCTTATGCACATTTGTTAAAAGAACTTTTAGAGTTTATCGATGATGTTGTAGACGATCTCGGATGCAGAACTGAAGTAGAATATGCATGGAAAATTTTAGAAAACGGAACCGGTGCCGACAGGCAACTTCAGATCTATAAAGAGACTGGAGACCTTACGAAAGTCGTTGATTATATGATATCTGAGACCGAATACGGCATTACTCACGGCGAAACTGTTTCATAATATTTTAATAACTTTGCGTAAAATATGAAGTTATGACAGATGTAAGAATTGCTTTGCTGGACATGAATGACAATCATGTCAATCAGGGATTTAGGAACATTAAAGAAATTTCCGAAGCCTTCCGGCAACAATCTGAAGAAAATATAAGCATCAAAGTATTTGATGTAAGACATAAAAATGAAATTCCGGATATAAAAGATTTTGATATATTTATTTCATCAGGTGGCCCCGGAACTCCACATAAAGAAGGACATGAATGGGAAGGGAAATTTGCTCAATTTTTAGATTCGGTTTACGAACATAATAAAGAAAATGAGTCAAAAAAATATCTTTTTTTAATCTGCCATTCTTTCCAGTTGGCAAGCATTCATTGGGATTTAGGTAATATTTGTAAAAGAAAATCATATTCTTTTGGCGTCATGCCTATACATAAAACGGAAGAAGGTGAGCAGGAATTTTTATTTAAAAACCTCCCGGATCCTTTTTATGCAGTAGATTCAAGAGCGTATCAGTTTATTGATCCGGATATGGATCGTTTTGAGGAGCTCGGAATGAAAATCGTGGCTATCGAAAAATTCCGTCCGCATATTAATTTGGAAAGAGCTGTAATGGCGGTACGTTTTTCTGATGAAATCTTCGGAACACAGTTTCATCCTGAAGCAGATCATGAAAGCATGGCAGAAAACCTTAAAGATGAAAACAATAAAAATGCGATGATTGAAAACTTCGGGATGGAAAAATATCTTGAAACTATTGACAGGATGAATGATGATGATAAAATTTTGCTTACACAAGCTCAGATTTTACCGAGATTTTTAAGATTTGCAAAAAAAAACATCTTGAAAAATGATGAAGTAATGGCTTAAGTACTTTAATAAATAAACTATAAACAAATCGAGCAAAACTGCTCGATTTTTTAAAACCACAAAAGAAAAAAAATTATGATTCACAAATACAGAAAACAATTTAACGAAGAATTTTCTCAGGGAAAATATGAAAAATTGAAAGAAATCCTTGCTCAAAAAAGCGGTTTAAATCCTGAATTTAGAATTTCGGAAAGCCCGATGTTTCTTTCAAAAGAATTTAAAAATAAACTCCTTAATGCAAGTGAAAGTATTATTGATCAGATCAAAACTTTACCTGATGAAACATTACAAAAAGCAGTTCCTGAAAACTGTAGGGTTCCGAATGACACTAAGCAACCGCACTTTTTCACAATAGATTTTGGGATCTGCAAAAGCAAAAACGGAGAAATCGAACCGCAATTGATTGAACTACAAGCCTTTCCTTCTCTTTATGCTTTTCAAAAGATTTTTGAAGATACTTTTTGTGAAGTTTATCCTTTTCTGGACGAAATTAAAAATAAAATGCCTCACGAAGAATTCAAAAATTATTTAAAAGATTTAATTCTAGCCAATGAAAATCCTGAAAATGTAATTCTTCTGGAAATTTATCCTGAAAAACAAAAAACCGCCATTGATTTTGTCTTTACAGAAAAGTTATTAGGAATAAAAACAGTTTGCCTAACCAAACTAAAAAAGCAAGGAAGAAAACTTTATTACGAAAATAATGACCAACTTACAGAAGTAAAAAGAATTTATAATCGTGTGATTTTTGATGAATTAGATAAAATTCCTAATCTTAAAACAGAATTTGATTTCAGAGAGGATATCGATGTAATTTGGGTTACGCATCCGAATTGGTTTTTTAAGATTTCAAAGTTTCTTTTGCCAATGCTGAATCATGAGTTTGTTCCGAAAAGTTATTTTTTGCACGAGTTTCCAGAAACCGAAAACCTTGAAAATTTTGTCTTAAAACCTTTATTTTCATTTGCGGGGAGTGGAGTGAACCTAAATCCAACCAAAGAAATTACTGATGAAATTAAGGATAAAGAAAATTATATTTTACAAAGAAAAGTGATTTACGAACCTATTTTTGAAGATATCAATGGTGAATTTTCAAAAGCTGAAATTCGTTTACTTTATATTTGGAGAGAAAATGATGCCCGCCCTATTTTATTAGAAAATCTTGGAAGAATGACCAAAGCAGCAATGGTAAATGTTGATTTTAACAAAAAAGATGCAATCTGGATCGGAAGTTCTAATGCTTTTTTTGTTGAATAATAATTGTGAATACATAACTAATAAACCTCCAAATTTGGAGGTTTTATTTTGAAAAGAAATTTCGGCGGCTTCTTCGAAGCCGCCGAAATTTAAATTATTTAAATCCTTCTTCAAGCAATTCCCTTGTTTGATATTCCTGCACCAAATCTATTGCATTAGAAATCACATCGCTTAAAGCGGTGATAAATGTACCATCTTCAGCCATGCTCATTGCATGCTTTAGGGCTTCAATTTCTTTAGGAATAATTTCATAGCTCACTTCTCTGCCCGACTGATGAATCCCGTCGATGATCAAGCCATTGATTTCTTCTTCCGTTCTTCCCCGAAGATGCTTTTCGTTGCGGATGATAATATAATCAAACATTCTTCCTGCAATTTTTCCGCAAAGTTTGATATCTTCATCTCTTCGGTCTCCAACTCCGGAAATAATTCCTATTTTTTTGGTAGATTCAACATTTTTAAGGTAATCTTCAATGGCTTCATATCCGGCTGGATTATGTGCAAAATCTATTAAAACTTTAAAGCTTTTAAATTTAAAAATATTCAATCTTCCTGGCGTAAGTTGTGCACTCGGAATAAAAGTTCTTAGAGAATTTGAAATATCTTCAATACCGAAACCATAAAGATAACATGCCAAACTTGCCGCCAGAACATTAGCAATCATGAATTTAGCTTTTCCTTCCATTGTGATCGGAAAATCTTTTGCTTTTCCGATTCTGATCTTCCAATCTCCTTTTTTGATGGTTACAAAACCTTCTTCATATACGCAGGTTGTTTTGCCTTCTTTAGCAAATTTTTTGATGTATTCGTTATTTTCATCCAAACTAAAAATCGCAATATGACTCGGTAAATCATTAATGATTCGCATCGAATATTCATCATCGGCATTCATTACACTCCATCCGTTTTTCTTCACACTGTCGAGAACTACTCTTTTTACTTTTGTTAAATCTTTCAAATTATGAATGTCATTCATTCCTAAATGATCCTCTTTAATATTGGTCAAAACTCCAATATCACATTGAGAAAAACCAAGCCCCGAGCGTAAAATTCCGCCTCTTGCGGTTTCAAGAACAGCAAATTCTACGGTTGGATCTTTTAATATAAATTCGGCAGATATTGGTCCGGTCGTATCTCCTTTCGTCAGCATCGTATTTTGAATATAAATTCCGTCTGATGTCGTGAAACCAACTCTGTATCCATTATTTTTTACAATATGCGAAATCAATCTTGTTGTTGTGGTTTTACCATTCGTTCCTGTCACTGCGATAATAGGAATTGTAAAAGGTTTTCCTTGCGGATAAAGCATGTCAACCACTGGAGCCGCAACGTTTCTCGGAAGGCCTTCGCTTGGCGCCAGATGCATTCTGAATCCTGGTGCAGCATTTACTTCTATGATTGCGCCACCACTTTCTTTTAATGGTTGCGTAAGGTTTTCAGCCATGATATCAATTCCGCAAACATCCAAACCAATGATCTTTGAAATTCTCTCCGCCATCGTGATGTTTTCCGGATGCACCATGTCGGTAACATCTATGGAAGTACCGCCAGTAGAAAGATTGGCTGTAGATTTCAGATAAACCACCTCCCCTTTTTGAGGCACTGAATTTAAAGTATATTGCAGTTTTGCCAACAGCTCAAGTGTATCTTTATCAACGGTAATTTCTGTTAAGACATTTTCATGGCCATAACCTCTTCTCGCGTCCAGATTTTCTTTTTCAATTAATTGTTGAAGATTAGATTCACCGTCTCCTACGACATGCGCAGGAACTCTTCTTGCTGCAGCAACCATCTTATTATTAATTACCAAAACCCGGAAATCATATCCTGTAATATATTTTTCAACAATAACTTTGTTTGAATATTTTTGGGCATGTTCCAAACCTATTTTTGCAGATTCCCAATCATTAACATTGATTGATGAACCTTTCCCATGATTACCATCCAAAGGCTTGATGACAACAGGATAATTTATTTTTCTGATAACACTGTCCAATTCTTCTTCATGAGTTACCAAATCTCCCATTGGTACTGGAATTGCTGCATCATGAAGCATTCTTTTGGTTAATTCTTTATTACAGGCAATATCTACAGCGATTGAGCTTGTTTTTCCTGTAATTGTAGCCTGAAATCTCTGCTGATTAACACCGTAACCCAACTGAACCAAAGAATTGCTGCCCAACCTTATCCACGGGATTTTTCTTGAAACCGCTTCTTCAACAATACTTCCTGTTGAAGGCCCCAGTCGTACACGCTCTCTGATTTCTTTAAGTTTTTGAATACATGCGTTAATGTCATATTCTCTTCCTTCTATTAAGGCGTTGGCTATTTCTACAGCCTGCTCAGCTGCATAAATTCCTGCATTTTCTTCAATATAATCAAATACGACATTATAAACTCCTGGAGTTTTCGTTTCGCGGGTTCTTCCAAATCCGGTATCCATGCCTGCAAGAGTCTGAATTTCTAAAGCAATATGCTCTATAACGTGCCCCATCCAGGTACCTGTTTCTATACGGTGGAAAAAACCTCCCGGAGTACCTTCAGAGCATCTGTGGCTAAATAATGATGGCATCAGCTTTTCTATTCTTTCTCTGAAACCATCAATTTTATTTGTAGGAAAATTTTCCATCTCCTCAAGATCCAAACGCATTTGTATCAGCTTCTTTCTTCTAATACTCCAGATATTAGGTCCCCTCAAAGCTTGTATCTTTTCAATTTTCATAGTATTGTAAAATGGTATATTAATAAATTATATCTTTAATATCAAAGATAATGTAAAACCAAAAACAAAACTATAACCTCATTAAAAATTTAATAAAAATGTATAAACATTATAAGCAATTATAAATCAAAGCAAATGCATTAAAAGCGTCCGATAATTTTTCTGACAATTTTATATTTTTTAACTTTGTGTCCTATGAAACCTGTTGGAAAATTAATTATTATCGGTGGAGCTGTTAATAAAGGGAGTTTCTCAGAAGCCGATTACGACCAGAATATAGAAAAAAATCTTAATTTTTTTGAAAGAGGAATTTTAAGAAAAATCATTACTGAATCTAAAAACAAAGAAAACTCCATCATTGAAGTTATCACTACGGCATCACAGATTCCTAAAATTGTGGGCACTGAATATAAAAAAGCTTTTGAATTTTTAGGAGCCAAAAACGTAAATATACTGGATATTCACAACCGTGAAGAGGCTAATTCTGACGCAATTGTAGCCAGAGCAAACGCTGCCGACGTTGTTATGTTTACAGGTGGAGACCAATTGAGGCTGACTTCGATTCTTGGCGGAACAAGATTTCACGATACTATTTTGCTAAAATATCAGGAGCAAGATTTTATTTATTCAGGAACGTCTGCCGGCGCCGCTGCTGCCTCGGAAAACATGATTTATCAGGGAAGCAGCTCAGAAGCGTTATTGAAAGGTGAAATAAAAACAACTCAAGGTTTGGGCTTAATCGATAATGTAATTGTCGACACCCATTTTGTGCAAAGGGGAAGAATCGGACGGCTTTTTCAGGCTGTAGTCAGCAATCCGAGAACTTTGGGAATCGGCTTGGGGGAAGATACCGGACTTTTCATTCATAATGATGTGATGACCGCCGTTGGATCCGGACTTGTTATTATTGTAGACGGTAGATTCATTAAAGATACTAATCTTACCAATATTAATTTAGGTGAGCCTATTTCTATTGATAATTTAACCGTTCATGTAATGTCTATGAACGATCATTATGATTTAACAACTAAAAAATTAACAATAGAAAATTCTCAGTTTAATCCGATACCGCAAATTTAGTTTTAGAGTTTAGAATTAGATTTTAAGTTTTTTTGCTTTAACAACTTTTTATAATGTCAAAATTAAGCTTAGCATCTTTAACAGTCAAATTATTATGAAAATCATTATTCACGGAGGTTTTTTTTCTGAAAGCGATCAAAGCCACGAGGTAAAAATTGCCAAACAAAATTCTTTGAAAGAAATAGCCAAAAATGCTTATCAATATTTAGAATCACATTCGGCATTTAAAACTGTGGCGTATGCGGTCTCACTTCTTGAAAATGATGAACTTTACAATGCAGGAACCGGCTCACAAATTCAAAGTGACGGAATTATCCGTATGAGTGCAGCAATAATGGATGGTGAAACTCAAAAGTTAAGTGGTGTTATCAATATTCAGGATGTGAAAAATCCGATTTTTGTAGCGAAAGAGCTGATAAAAGAAGAAGACAGAGTTTTGGGCGGAAGCGGCGCAAAAAGATATGCTTCCGAAAATGGCTTTGAAGACTTCTCGACCGAAATTCCACAAAGAAGAAAAGAATACGAGGCAAAACTCAATAATGGTGGAAAAGGAACTGTAGGCTGCGTTGCAATTGATAAAGACGGAAAATTAGCCGTTGCAACATCTACCGGCGGAAAAGGTTTTGAAATTCCGGGAAGAATTTCTGATTCGGCGACCGTTGCCGGAAATTATGCTAATGAATTTTGTGCTGTAAGCTGCACCGGCGTAGGTGAAGATATCGTAAGCAATGCAACAGCAACAAAAATCGTGACCCGCGTAACCGACGGAATGAATCTGAAACAGGCTTTTGAAAAAACTTTTGAAGAATTGAAAATGATTGACGGCTTTGCTGGCGCAATCGCAATTGATAAAAATGGTAATATTCATCATCAGGATTCTTACCCAACAATGGTTTTTGCAAGTTTTGACGGAAAAGATTTTGAAGTTTTTAATTAAACTTTAACAATATTTATTACTATTCCAAGATTTTTGGCACGCATTTTACATAGTTAATAGTAACAATTTAAATATTATTAACTTTTAAAAATCAAAATCATGGGAAATAAAACAAATGGCTTATTAGCTTTATTAGGATTAGGTGCATTAGCATATTGGAAATACAAAAAATCTACTCCAGAGCAGCAGCAAGCTGTAAAAGATAAGATCAACAACGCAAAAGACAATCTTAATAAATGGGGAAATGACCTGAAAGATAAGGCAAATGAAGTAGCTTCTCAGGTTCAGACAAAAGTAGACGAAGCAAAAACAAAAGTAGAAGACACTAATATTTAGGCAACTAATATATTTTTAACATTCATATACAGAAAGTCATCGTAAATATACATTACGATGACTTTTTTTGTGCTGACAATGAATAAACCATTGGTATCTTATTTCCGAATTTATTAATTCTCCACTTCCCTTTTTCAAATTCTTCAACATTTTTGAAACATGGATAAGGTGACCAGTCAAATTCCTGAAAATTGTCGATAAGCAAATTGTTTTTAATTAAATTTTGCAATACTTCGGACAGAGAATGATTCCACATTACATAATTCTGAACAATGTTTGCTGAAAAGTCTGCATATGTTCCTTCATACGTTTCTACAATTGGTTTTTCATTGAAATAATTGTAAGCAATTCCGTTAAAATCATCATCAAACATCCAAATTACAGGATGAAATTCCGCCATCACAAACCTTCCGTTTGACTTTAAAAAATGATTAATCACACTTGCCCATTTATCCAGATCCGGGAGCCAACCAATCGTTCCGTAGCTTGTAAAAACAATATCGAATTTTTCTTGCAAAACATTTGGCAACTCATATACATCAGAAATTATAAATTCTGTATCAGTCCCACATTGCTTTGCTAAGTCTTTTGCTGCTTCAATCGCTTTGTCCGATAAATCAATTCCTGTAACTTTTGCTCCCAATCTTGATAAAGAAATTGAATCCTGACCAAAATGACATTGCAAATGCAGTATTTTTTTATCCTTTACATTTCCTAAAAGTTCCAATTCGATTGAGTTTAATGAACTTCTTCCTTTTAGAAATTCATCAACAAAATAGAAATCTGATTTCAGATGTGGTTCTACTTTGGCATTCCAGGAATTTTTGTTGATTTCCAAATAGTTTTCCATTGGTTCTAGTTTATAGTTTTTTTATGATCAATAAATGCAGTTTTCATGAAATATTTCATACAAATATAGAGATTAAAAGCCTTGAGTATTAAAATAATTTTACGACCTTTAACTTTGAAAATCCTTTTAGATAGGGAATTTCAAGCAGATTTAAAATAGAGATTCTGAAATCAATAAAATAATTTTATGAGTAAAAAACATATTGCAATAATAGGTCTTGGAGGTGTCGGTGGATATTTTGGTTTTAAAATTAATCAGACCAATGAAGCTTTACAAAAACATACAATATCATTCATCGCAAGAGGTGAAACGTATCAAAAAGTAAAAAAAGATGGATTAACGCTGATCTCTCCCGAACATCCTAATAAGCAAACAATCCCAAATGCTGTTTATCAGAACATCAGCGATATCGAAAATCCTGATTTAATATTGATTTGTGTAAAAGAATATGATTTAGAAAAAGTTTGTCTTCAGCTAAAAGAAGTCATTACAACAGCGACTATTCTTCTTCCTATGATGAATGGCGTTGATATTTATGACAGAATACGAAAAATAATTCCCGAGAATACGATTCTACCATCTTGTCTGTATGTTGCTTCACACATTAAGGAAAAAGCGGTTGTGGAACATAAAGGAAAAGCAGGAAAATTAATCATAGGTAAAGATCCTGAACATCTTTCTGCTTCTATCGATTGGGTAATCAACATGATAAAAGAAAGTAAAATTGATTTCGATTTTAAAGAAAATTCTTTAACTGATATATGGACGAAATTTATTTTTGTGGCAAGTTTTGGACTTGTAACGGCTAAATATAATTCGTCAATTGGGACAGTGTGTAAGGATTCCTCTCAAAAATATGAGGCCAATGAGATCATGAAAGAAATACAGGTAATTGCTTCCAAAAAAGAAGTTCATTTAGGAACAGATATCATTGATAAAACATTTGAAAAAGCATCTACATTTCCACCAGAAACTCCTACTTCTTTGCAGTTGGATATAAATTCCGGAAAAGATAACAGCGAATTAGAATTATTTGCAGGAGCTATTTTAAAATATGGAATGGAACTCGGTGTAAAAACTCCTTTCACTCAAAAAATATATGAAGAATTAAAAAATAATCATTAGATTCTAAGTAAGTTTAAAATGAGGTTTTCTAATATTAGGAAACCTCATTTTAAACTTACATTATTTTACCCTAAAAATTCCTCCAGAGAAACTGTCTTCTGTTCTCCAGCTTCCAGGTTTTTAAAGGTTACCGTTCGGTTTTTTATCTCTTCTTCACCTAAGAAAACAAGATTTTTGATACCTTTCTTTTCTGCGTAAGTGAATTGCTTATTGATTTTTGCGCTTTCGGGATACAGTTCTGCGGAAATTCCTTTTTGTCTCAATTGCATAATTAGTTTTAAAGCTTCCAAAGTTTCTTCACCACCAAAATTGGCAAAAAGATATTCTACTTTTGATGAAGCTTCTTCAGGAAAAACATTCAATTCTTCCATCACCAGATAAATTCTGTCCAAGCCAAAAGAAATACCAATTCCTGGAATATTTTTCACTCCGAAAACTTCGGTCAGATTATCATATCTTCCACCGCCGCCGATAGAACCCATTTGCGCTTCATTTGCTTTTACTTCGAAAATTGCGCCTGTATAATAATCTAAACCACGCGCCAAAGTAATATTAAAAACAAGATTCTGAATATCTACACCAAGATTTACAGATTGGGTAAGCACAAATTCTAATTCTTCAACACCCTGCAAACCGATTTCGTTTCCTGCAAATTTTTCTTTTAACTGAAGAAGGTTTTCTAAAGCATCATTCGACTGATTGAATAAAAAATCTAGCTTATCAATAGATTCCTGAGAAATTTCTCTTTCCAATAATTCTGTTACGACACCTTCTTTTCCAATTTTGTCAAGCTTGTCAAGAGCAACTGTAAAATCAATTAATTTATCTGTAATTCCTGCATATTCCGCCAAACCTGAAAGAATTTTTCGGTTGTTGATGTGAATGGTTACAGAAACTTTAAGATCGGAAAACGATTTTAAATACAATTGAATCAAATCAACTTCCTGCAAAAGACTTTCGCTTCCTACAACGTCTGCATCACATTGATAAAACTCTCTGAATCTTCCTTTTTGCGGGCGGTCTGCTCGCCAAACGGGTTGTATTTGATAACGTTTGTAAGGAAATATGAGTTTGCCATGATTCATGGCTACAAATCTTGCAAAAGGTACGGTCAAATCATAACGGAGCGCTTTATCTGAAATTTGAGAAGTCAATTTCTGATGACTTTTATTGTCCCAGTCTTCCTGATTCACTTTTGAGGTGTAATCTCCGGAATTCAGAATTTTAAAAATCAAGCGATCGCCTTCTTCGCCGTATTTCCCTGTCAATGTAGAAAGATTTTCAAAGCTTGGAGTTTCTAAAGGCTGAAACCCGAATAATTCAAAATTGTTCTGTAAAATATTGATAATATATTTTCTTCTTGAAACTTCCTCTGATGTAAAATCTCTCGTTCCTTTTGCTAAGCTTGGCTTCATTTTATAAAGTTGAATATTGATAAGTATGCAAAAATAAGGAATTGAAAGGACTTTTAAACTAATACAAAAAGCCGGAAACCAATTTCCCGACCTTTCTATTTCATCACTTGTGTTTTCGATGTTCAATAATTATACACTTTCTAAGATTTCTAAAATCTCTTCACCATAATTTTCTATTTTATGTTTTCCGAAACCTTTAATATCGAGAAGCTCTTCTTTCTTTGCCGGCTTATATTTAGCGACAGATACAAGTTCTTTGTTGGTCGCAATAAAGTAAGAAGGAAGATTTTGTTCCTTTGCCTTTTCGGAACGCCAAAGCTTTAAAGCATCAAGAATTTTGATCTCATCATTGTTCAGCATTTCATCTTCTGCAGAATACTTCAAAGTTTTCGGATCTTTTACGATGTTTTTCTTCAAGACGGTTTTAGTTTCATTAAAATATAAAATCACCGACCAAAAATTGTCGTTTTGCACAAAAGCTGTTTCTACATTCAAAATGTCATGATTATCTAAAAAATCATCAATCATGCTTTGATCCTTTTGCAGAAATTCATCAGCAATTCTTACTTTCAAAACTTTTATTTTCATCATTTGTGTTTTTTAAGATCGATCAATTATTTTCCTCCTAAAAGCAGAATTTCGTCTACTTTTATTTCGGTGATATATTTTTTCACACCGTCTTTATCATCATAAGATCTGTACGTTAGCTTGCCTTCGATTGCAATTTCTTTTCCTTTTGGAACATATTTCTGGAAAATCTCAGCAGTTTTACCAAAAGCGATCAGATTGTGCCATTGTGTTTCTTCTACTTTTTCTCCTTTTGCATTCGTGTAAAAATCGCTCGTTGCTAAAGACACGCTTGCTTTTACATTTCCGTTTTCGAAGTTGATCATTTCTACTTCTTTTCCTGTGTGACCAATTAAGGTTACTTTGTTTCTTAGTGACATACTATTTTATTTTTTGTTTAACAATCAGATAAGAGACGCTCACCGGTTTCTCAAATCTCTGCTGCAAAGATTGTTACATTTTTAGACCGAAGTCGGTATGAAACTATTTAAATACATTTGTAGTCGTTTGAAAACGAGTACAATTCAAGAGCTATTTATTTTTAACATAGCGTTTTATAAGAAGTATATATATGTTTTCAAAACTTCATTTTCGTACATTTGATTTTAGCAGAAAAAATATCAGTATGGATTTTTTGAAAGTTTACTACACAGAATACGGACGTTTTATAATCAATTTTGAAAGTATTTGTTATCATATTAATTTTTACATCAGAAATGTAATAAATAAAGATGATATGTTTAAAAATGATGATCGAAGAATTGAGATATTATTAGAAGGAATCACTGCTAATCCACTTTTAAGCAAATTTAAAAGTATATTTTTAACTACAACAGATTCTGAAAACATTGATCTAACGAATATTTTCACAAATTTTTCAAATTCATTCTCAAAAATAATTGAGCTTAGAAATTATCTTGCACATGGAACTTTCATGTTTCAACCGAATACAGATGAAGAAATTTTTAAAGTTATTAATCCAAAGTTAACTAAAAAAGGATTTACTGAAAAAGGAAGTATTATAACAATTGAGTCATTTCGAAAGCTAAATGATAATATTGAAAAATTAAAAAAAGTGATTGGCAATATTAATTACTTTTCACATGCTAAAAATATAGAAAATAGCACTTTAAAAGAAATACTAATAAAAGAAACATTAACTATATTGAGCAATATTGATGTTAATTTAGATAAAATTGAATTAAAATAAAAAATATCCTTTTTAATAATAAAATTTAGCTGTATCAAACTACCTATTAAAATTTGAATGTTTAATCATCGTAAAATAATTTTCTTTCACAGTAATCGAATATTGAATGTAAATGTTTTAATATTCTTCCGTTGTGAATCAATATTGGCACGGCGGCGAATAATATTGTTGTCTAGTTAAACTATATTTTCGTATTGTAAAGTTATATTTTTGCAACCTTAATTAATATTGGAGCATCCTAAACTTATATTTTTGCAATGTTGATTAATATTGGAGCATCATAAACTTATATTCTTTCGTTGTTAAAGAATACATCAAAGTTCCCTCCTAAAATTAGAATGCTGCGTCGCCGTAAAATAATCGCAAAAAATCTGATAAATTGCAGAATCTGTATGTGTCGCTTTAATTCCCAGTTGGAAATAAATTTCTAAAATATGATGTGATAAACTTTCAACTAAATTTGATGAATAAGTATGAATTTCTGATTGCTTTTCCTGGGTTATCATTTGAGACTCCTTTAATAAATCTTCAATTTCTTCAGCAAATTCAATCACTTTTTCGAACGCTTCATCAATTTTATTATTAAAAGAATTCAAATTAAGATTCGGACGGATTTTAATTGCTTCTTCCGAAAAATGCGATGCCATTCCCAAATAATTAACCAGCAAAGTCAAGTCTGCAAAAATTCTGAACGGAATATTATCTAAAGCATCATCCGTAAAAAATTCATCATAAATAAAACTGTAATCTTCAGAAACGTTTATATCATTAATTTTAAAAGAATAAGTTCCCGTCGATTTCATTCCCATCGATTTCCAGTCGGGAATAATCTCTGCCTGATTTTTAGAAATAATAAATGATCTGATTATTTCTAAACCTGATTGATTAAGTAAAGGCTCGCCGTTTTTTGTAAGTCTCGCATTGAGCGTAAAATGGCTCAAATGTGGCGCTCCGGTTGCAAAATGCCAAAATCCGTTGATAAGAAAAGTTCCGTCGTTTTGAATATCTGCTGTTCCGCCAATCATTCCGCTTCCACCAAAACAGGTTTCAGGATCACCGAAAAGTTTTTTAGCAATGTTTGGTTTTAGATTTCTTGAAAAAAAATTGGCTCCGGAACATAACGTAAGCATCCAACCCAAACTTCCATCAATTTTTGCCCAGTCAAATAATATAGATAATCCTTCTTTTAAACGTAAGCCTAATCCATCATAAGTTTTAGGAACCCAAATCTGAAGCAATCGCTGATGATGAATATAATTGATTATTGATACAGGAACTTCAGAAACTCCATGCATTTGTTTTCTGATTTCGTTACGTGTAAGCATTTATCTTTTTATTAAGTATTTTTCTCCATTCCATATATCCTGAAATCGCTACCATAAACAAGAAAGCAGTTAAGATCGCATACAGATAAAGGTCTTTATGAATCAATAACGGAATAGCGATGATATTACTTAGATTTAATAAAACCCAATTCTCAATTTTTCTTCTGGCCATCAGCCACATTCCGGCCCATGCAAAAGCACTAACCAAAGAGTCCCAAACAGGCACATCAGAATCTGTGTAATAAGTAAGAAAAAACCAAAAAATACTAAACGTGGCGGTAACAATACCAACTACAATCAATTTTTCGTTTCCTGAAGTTCTGGAAATAGCGGTTTCGGATTCTTGTTTGCCAAATTTCCAATAAATCCATCCGTAAATGCTCATGACCAGATAGTAAAGATTAAGCGTAAACTCAGCATACAATTTGGAATTGATCATCACATAAAGCGTGAGTGAAATTCCGGCAATACCAAAAAGATAATTGTTCGGATTGTTTTTTCGGGCCAATAAAACCTGAAAAATTGAAAAGAAGACCCCAAACCATTCCGGCCAGGTTGTCTTTAGTAAAATTTCCTGCATCAAATTAACTTAAATAAATTAAATGATGAGATGATAAATCAAATTCCCTACGCCGGCATTATCCGGATCAGGTGTGGAAGATTCCCGGGTATCATCTCAGCCGCAATCTGCAGCACCCCATTGATTGGGCAAAGTTGACGTTTTTTTCTGAGATTTGAAAATTAAACATGATAAAAATATTTTCCCTTTTAGTTCATATCCGTTTGCAAACGGATATTTCGTATATTTAAGCGTTAATTTAAAATCAATTGTGAAAAAGACAATCAAAAGAACATTCAGAGTTTCAAAATATGTAATTTATAGAGAAACCCTTGTTGATTATAAAGAACATTTCTGGTCATTTCTGGGCGCTTTTTTCGGAATCGGAATTATAGCATTTATCCAGTCTCAATATTTGTTGGAAGCAGAAAATATATTTTTGATAGGATCTTTTGGTGCATCAAGCGTTTTGATTTACGGAGCCATTCAAAGCCCGCTTGCCCAACCGAGGAATTTGATTGGCGGCCATGTATTTTCAGCTTTGGTCGGCGTTACCATTTATCAGATCGTCCCTGATATTTTGTGGCTTTCGGCACCTCTTGCGGTCGCTTTCTCAATTATTTTAATGCAATACACAAAAACTCTTCATCCACCCGGCGGAGCGACTGCACTCATCGCCGTTACTTCTTCAGGTAAAATCGCTGAATTGGGATATTGGTACGTGCTTTCTCCCGTATTATCGGGTTGCATCATTTTATTGCTGGTCGCTTTGGTTTTTAATAATATTACAAAAAACAGAAGTTATCCGACCAACAGCAAATGGAAGAAACTGCTAAGAAAAAAACATGAACGTCAAATGAAAAAATAATGCTATGAATTGCCTGGAATGTGGCGAAAACATCATTGGAAGATCAGACAAAAAATTCTGCAATGATGCCTGCCGAAATGCTTACAACAATAAGCAAAATAAAGATTCTAACAACCTGATGCGGAATGTAAACAACAAGCTGCGCAAAAATTACCGCATTCTGAGCGAGATAAATGCAGAAGGGAAAACTAAAATTCTAAAAACTAAACTCGATGGCTTAGGTTTTGATTTTAATTACTTTACAAATATTAAAGTTTATAAAAATGGCTCAGAATATAAATTTATTTACGATCAGGGCTACAAACTTTTGGAAGAAGGATATATATTAATCGTCAGAAATTAATATTTCAAAAATACAAATTAAGATTATGAAAGAAGTCGTGTTGATCACCGGAGCCGGCGGAACTGTTGCAAAAGTTTTAGCAAAAAAAATTGGAAAAGAATATTCCGTTCGGTTTTTAACACGAAAAAAAGAACACGGAAATGAATTTGAATGGAACATAAAAAACAAAACAATTGATGAAAAAGTTTTTGAAAACATAAGCCACATTATCCATCTTGCCGGCGCCAATATTTCCGAAAAAAAATGGAGTGATGAACGAAAAAAAGAAATCATTTCGAGCCGCGTAGATTCTGCAAAACTGATTTTGGAAACTTTACAAAAGAAAAACATTAAGCTTAAATCTTTTATTTCAGCTTCGGCGGTGGGAATTTACGGAGCTAAAACTTCAGAAAAAATTTATTCGGAAGATGATGAAAAAGGTAACGATTTTTTAAGTGAAGTCGTTGATCTTTGGGAAAATGCAGCAGACGAATTTCACGAAAAGAACGTTGCACAAAGAGTGGTAAAAGTAAGAACTGCAATTGTACTTTCAGAAAATGAAGGCGCTTTGAAAAAAATGGCAATGCCAATAAAACTCGGAATCGGATCGCCTCTGGGAACTGGAAAACAATATATGCCGTGGATTCACATCAATGATTTAAGTTCGGTTTATGAATTTGCATTGAAAAACGAAAACTTCAACGGCGCATACAATGCTTCGGCGCCACAACATACAAACAACGAAAATATAACAAAAGAAATCGCTGAAGTTTTAAAGAAAACTTTGTTTATGCCAAATATTCCGGGATTTGTAATGAAGCTTATTTTTGGTGAATTGTCGGTTGCATTGCTTGAAGGATCAAGAACTTCATCCGAAAAAATCCAAAAAGCAGGTTTTAAATTTGAATTTCCAAACTTAAAACAAGCTTTGGAAAATCTATTATTAAAAAAGAATTAAATTAAACAGAAACAATATGAAATCGCAATTTTCACTTATCTTTTTATTCATACTTTCAATAAGTATTTATGGACAGAAAAAAGAAATTTTAAGTAAACAGGACAAGGCTGTTGCCGAACATTTTAAAAAAGAATATAAAAAGAAAAATTATAAAAAATTTCAAGGTAAAATAGTTTCCACGGATAGTTATGTACAATTTGACGATAAGATTTTTTATTACAATAAATACGATAAGTCAGATAAAATCATAAGTAATTTACTGAACGAAGGACTGATTTACCCGCAACTTTTAACGGATTATCAAATGGAAAAGTTTTTGGACGAAACGACAGACAGAACTCAAAAAAGATTTTTGAAGCTCCAAAAAGATCCACGCGCCGGTTTTGATGTTTCCGGTGCAAGGCTGAGCAATGCAGCAGAATTAAGCTTTTTAAGTTCAAATCCGACTGTTAAACGTTTTAAATTTTTGTCTAAAGACATTAGAATTGCCGGTTCGCGTACTTATTTTATAGAACTGACGAATAAAAATGCAAATAATAAAACTTCGCTGGAGGATTTTATTAAAGGTTCCAAATTGACTTATATTTATCAGAATTAGTTAAATATTTATTCTAAAATATTGAAGCAGGAGTTTGACTCCTGTTTTTTTATCAGTTTCATACATTTTTTTAATTATCAAATAAATTAATACTGAATAACTTACGGTTTTTTCAACTAAAAAGCCTAATTTTGCACCCCGAAATAAGGATTCAGATTATGAAAAGAATTGTTGAGCACAGAAAGCTTCTTGGGGTTGATAAAACCGTTACTTTAAAGGAATTAAAATCAATTTACAGGAATACGATGAAAGATACGCATCCTGATAAATTTGTAAATGATGAAGCCGGAAAACTGGAAGCAGAAGAAAAAAGCAAATCTATCATTGAAGCTTACCATTTTTTAGTAAGCATCAATCAGGAAACGCAGGAAAAATATAAAGAAGAATATACCGAAACGATCACAAAATCAAATATTCAGGATTTTTATCTTGAAAAAGCGGTTTTAAAAATTCAACATCTAAACGGAATGATGTATGAATATATCGGTGTTCCAAGAAATACATATATCAAAATGGTAAACGCTGATTCGCCAAGCCGTTTTGCAAGAAGACATATTTATGGAAGTTTCATTTACAGAAAGTCTGGCGAAGTAATGGCAGATTAATTTCATAAAATAAAAATAAGCAAAGGCTTTCAGTTGATTCTGGAAGCTTTTTTTATTGATAGACAATCAACTTAAATAAAGTTTATTAATTTTAAAATTTGTAATTTTTAAAAAATAGAATATGACTGCCGAAGAATTTGTAAAAAACTTTTATTTACAAAAACTAAATATTCTCAATTCAAGTTTTGACACTCAATCCGAATACAGAACTCTTGTTTCAACAAAAATTGAGGAATTAAATTTAGATGAAATTGAAACTGAAAAATTAAAAAAGATCATTTCTTATCTTTTAGATGATACTTTATATACAATTCTTCTTGGTTTGGACGGATCAGCAAGTATAGGAAATTTACAAGAGACTTTTAATATTTATGATGAGGAAAATAATTTGATTTCTGAATGTGGAGATTTGGAGAGTAATGCATACGAATATTTCAATGAAAATAAATTAGAAGCTGAAAATTCAAAATGTGATTTCCTTGCTCAAATTCATTTTAATAAAGAAAATGATGGTGGAAGAAATAATTATGTAAAAAGTAATTACAGGTCACAATTGGTCTTTAATTTTGATGATTATCAGACTTCTGCCGTCAAATTTATATTGGGACAGATTATGCTTTTCCTGGGGATATTTTAAATGCCGAAATTGATATATTATCTCAAGAATATTTTCATGGAAAATTAAAATCTGGAATGGGTTTCAAATTTTATGAAGGTTCACAATTAATTGGCAAAGGAAAAATTATTAAAATTATTAATAACAACCTTAGAAAATCTTAAAATAAAAAACCGCATCATTTCTGATACGGTTTTTAGGTTAATTAAGGTTGTTATATTAGTCTACGTGTTTCGGGGTAAATCCGTCTTCACTTAGTTCTCTGTGCTCATAATCGGCTTTCATTTCAGCTTCATAATCTATTTTTTCGCCTTTACCCATTCTTCTTAAAATTGAATCGAATAGCGAATAAACTACCGGTACAATGATCAGGGTAAGGAATAATGATGATGTCAAACCACCGATTACTACCCAAGCCAAACCGTTGTTCATCTCCGCTCCTGCCCCTTTTGCCAAAGCGATCGGAAGCATCCCGAAAATCATCGCAATCGTTGTCATCAAGATCGGACGAAGACGTGCGTGGTTTGCCTGAATCAAGGCATCATGCGTATTGGCTCCTGCTGCTTTTCTCATATTGGCAAAATCGACAATCATAATTGCGTTTTTCGCCACCAAACCAATCAGCATGATCATTCCCAACATCGTAAAGATGTTCAATGAATTTCCGGTGATGGCAAGAATTATCATTACCCCGATCAATGCCAAAGGAATTGAGAACAATACCACAAACGGATACACAAAAGAATCATACAACGAAACCATTACCAAATAAACCAATACGATAGCTGCCATCAAAGCGATTCCTAAAGTACCGAAACCTTCGGTCTGGTTTTCCATATCCCCACTCCAAATATAGGTAACACCAGCTGGTTTGGTTTTTTCGTTATCCATAAACTGAGCTGCCCATTCGTTGGCAACGTCTCCTACAGGACGACCCACAACTTTAGATTTTACCTTTACTGAAGGTGCTTTATCTCTACGTTCCAATAAACTTGGCCCTGAACCCATCTTCACTTCTGCAAACTGACTTAGTCTAATCTGTTCTCCATCTGGATTTGTAAACATCAGATTTCTTACATCATCAATCGATTGTCTGTTGGCATCACCAAAACGGATATTGATATCATATTCGTATTCTCCAGCTCTGAATTTCCCGTCTGTATTTCCACTAAATGCGGTCTGCATCGTTTGTCCTACGCTTGAAAGATTTAAACCTAAAGAAGCCATTTTATCTCTGTCGATATTTACCTGAACTTCTGGATTTCCGGAGTCGGTTGATAACTCAGCATCTACGGAACCCGGAACTTTTTTAAGCAATTCAAGAATTCTGTTGGCTTCCTTATTCGCTGTTTCGTTATCCTGAGCCGTTACCACCATTTCAATTGGCGCTGCATCAGCTCCCATTAATCCGATTGGTGCTGTTTTAAATTCAACTCCTGTGAATTTTTCTTCTAAAGCTCTCTTGATTTTTGCAGATTTGATGTCAGTACTTTCATCACGCTCAGCTTTATCAACTAAAATCACCTGTATTTCTGATTGATACAAAGTTGCCTGCGCACCACCAAATCCTGAAGACTGCTGACCAACTGTTGTAATCATGTCTACAACATCTTTATCATTTCTAAGGTATTTTTCAACCTCCAAAGTCAACTGATTGGTTTTTTCTACAGAAGCATCTTTTGGTAATTCCATCTGAACAAGGAACTGTCCTCTGTCCATTTTCGGGAAGAACTCACCACCGATAAATCCGAATGCCACCAACATAAATGAAGAAATCAAGATAATGAATGTTACCACCACGGTCATGATTCTTCTTAATGTAGTTTTCAAAGCCCACTCCAAAATTCCTGAGATCCAATGTGTGAATTTTTCCAACTGCTTTTCAAACCAAAGGATAAATCTCTCAAAAGGGTTTTTACCAGTCAAATGTACCAATTTACCATATCTTGATGATAACCAAGGAATAATAGTAAATGATGCCAATAATGAAAGCATTGTTGCTATAACAACGGTGACACAAAACTGCGCCAGGATATCAGAAACCAAGCCGGAACTCATCGCAATAGGTAAGAATACCACAACGATTACCAATGTAATAGCTGTTACCGTAAACCCAATTTCTGAAGCTCCGTCGTACGCTGCACGAATCCTGCTTTTCCCCATCTCCATGTGACGATATACGTTTTCCAAAACCACAATCGCATCATCCACAAGAATACCAACAACTAATGAAAGTCCTAATAAACTCATTAGATTTAAAGTATATCCCATCAAATACATTCCGATAACTGTTGCGATCAACGAAACCGGAATAGAAACCATTACAATGAATGCATTCCTAATATTATGAAGGAATAGCAACATTACGACCGCCACCAAAATAATCGCAAGGAATAAATCGAAAATTACGTGATCTGCAGCTTCCAAAGTAAAGTCTGTCGAGTCATCTACAGTATTAATATTGATAGCCTGAGCTTTATAATTATCCTGAACCTGAGCAATTGTTTTCTGAATAGCTTCTGAAACCGCTACTGCATTTGCATCAGATTGTTTTTTAACCTGAAGTAAAATTGTAGGATTTTGATTGAATCTTGCTACTTTCTCAATATCTTTTTGCGTATCAAAAACCGTTGCAATATCAGAAAGACGAACTTGTGCTCCATCTTTATTTGAAACCACAAGATTGTTCATTTCTTCTACGCTTCTATACTTTCCTGAAAGTCTGATCGTAGATCTTGAAGTTCTTGTCTTAAGCGCTCCTGTAGGGAAGTCTAAGTTGGATGAAAGGATTGCCTGCTGTACGTCTCCGATAGAAAGACCATAACCTTGCAGTTTCATTTCATCCAAACTTACCTGAATTTCTCTTTCCTGTCCACCAACAAGATCAACTTGAGCAACACCATTCACACGGGAAAAAATAGGCTCAATTTTTTTATCTAAAAGATCGTAAAGCTCTTTATTATTCAGTTTGTTACTGGTAATACTCAAAGTCATGATCGGAAGATCATCCAATGAGAATTTCTGTAATGACGGCGGATCTGCATCTTCCGGAAGATCTGCCAGAATAGCATTTACCTTTCTTTGCGCATCATTTAAAGCATAATTTACATCAGCACCTGTATTCAATTGAACCATGATTACCGATAAACTTTCATAAGAAGATGATTCTACTTTTTTTACGTTTTCCAAAGAACCTACAGCATCTTCAATCTTACGGGTCACCGAAGTTTCCACCTCTGCAGGTGAAGCTCCAGGATAAATCGTAGAAATCGTTACCATATTGGTTTCAAACTTCGGAATCAATTCGTACCCCATCATGGAGTAACTTAATAAACCTCCTAAAGTCAAAATCGTAAATAATACGATAACCAGGGATGGTCTTTTAATGGATATTTCTGCTAGCTTCATCTTCTGTTACTTTACGATATTGATTTTTGAACCGTTATCAAGGTTGATCTGTCCGCTCGTAATTACCTGTTCGCCTCCGTTCAGTCCGCTGATAATTTCCACCTTATCGCCATATACTTTTCCTGTTTTTACAGTGATCATTTTAGCAGTTCCGTTTTGAACAATGAAGATCTGCCCCGAACTTACTCCGTTTGCAAAGGCTTCAGCAGGAACGGTCAACATATTTTGAGTTTCAGCGCCGTGGTTTGTCTTAAATAAAGCCGTTGCGTACATACCGGCTTTTAGTTTTCCATTATTCGGAACTTCAATTTCAACAGGGAAATTTAAAGAAGCATCACTTTTCGGAGCGATAAATGTAATTCTTCCGCTGAAAGAATCTTCAGGCAAAACATTCACAGTAATTGGAACAACCTGGCCCAGCTGAATTCTTCCGATCTGGCTTTCGTCAACCAAAACAGAAAGTTTTAAACTATTAATATTTACGATTTCGAACATTGCAGTTCCTGGTGAAACAACAGTTCCCGGCTCAACCATTCTTTTGTTGATCACACCACTGATTCCTGCACGGATGCTTGTATCGTTTACTCTTACTCCCTGAGCTTGTAGCGCAGCGCGAGCATTTTTTAGCTGTAATCTTGAATTATCAAGTTGTTGTTTGGTAACACCTCCTGTTTTGTAAGCGTTTTCGTAACGTTGATTATCAATAATCGCGTTCTGCAAATTATTTTGAGCCTGCGTCACATCAACTTCGATAGCATCTCTCTTGATTGTTGCTAATGTTTGTCCGGCAGAAACTCTTGAACCTTCTTTTACCAAAACATTCATGATACGCCCAGAAATTTCAGAAGCCTGATTCATTTCCTGTTTCGGAATAAAAGTTCCATTGGCAGTATAATCCGTGTCGATATTTTCTCTTGATACCGTAACAACGTTTACATTGATCTTATCTACCTGCTTGGCAACCTCTTTTACCTCTGTTTCCTGCTTCTTTTTGTTGTCAGCAATCTTGTAGGCTGCCAAACCGATAAGTACAGCTGCTACAATGATATATATTATAGTTTTTTTCATTTGTAATAATGATTTTTTAATAGTCAAATGGAATCTTTTCAGATCTCATTTTAGTTTATTATGGGTTTTGTAATGTGTTTAATTCTCCTTTAGCTTTTATTAACTTGATTTCCGCTTGTTTGTAATCCAAGAGAGCATTTGAATAGTTCTGTTTTGCCTGTGTCAAAGCATTTTCGGCATCCAAAACTTCTGTAAGTGTCGCTAAACCATATTGATAATTTGACTGAGTATCTTTCTGTACCTTTTCGGCAAGAGTTACATTATTTTGCATGCTTTCAATATTAATTAATGTATTTTCCATATTGGTAACTGCATTTCTGTAATCCAAACTCAGGCTCAGTTGAGTATTCTCAATATCCAGATCAAGATCCTGAATATCAATTTCCGCCTGCTGAATTTTTGCTTTTGTAGCACCCCCCGTGAAAATCGGAATATTAATATTTAAACCAATTGCTGAATAATCACTCCAAAGAACACCGTTGTTGATTCCGTTTGTAAGAGGAAATCTTCCTCCTTGTCCGCCCCAGCCGTAGTTTGCCACCAATCCTACCGTAGGATAAAGATACGCTTCGGTTGCTTTCTTATTATATTGAAGAAGTTCTCTGTTTTTATTTAAAACTTTGATTTCCGTACGATCATTAAGGTTTACATTACTGGCGATCAATTCAGGTTTTGGCTCAATTGTTTTTTCTTCAAGCTCAATATCCGTATCGATCGGAATTCCCATATAAAATTTCAAAGCATTTTTTGAAAGCTCAACAGAATTGATCAATTGCTGCTTGTTTGATCCTATATTTGTTAGCTGAACATTGGTACGATCAAGATCGATAGCTTTAGCCAAACCATTATCTACCAAGCTTTTAATAACATTTCTCACCCTTTCTGTGTTGGCATAGCTTGCTTCTACAGTTTTAAGATTTTCTTCCTGTACAAAAACCTGATAATAGGCTGTTGCTACGTTTTCAATGATCTGTTCGTTGGTAAGCTGAGCATTCAGAACATAAAATTCTCTTGTTGATTTTGCAGCTTTAAGACCTGTAAAAACTCTTTGGTCAAATAAAGCCTGCTGCACTTGTACAGAAGCGGTAGAGCTCCAAGGCTGTCCCAGCTGGGCTCTTATTCTTTCTCCGCCAAATTCCAGCAATGATTCCTGAATCACAGGATTATAGGTAAGACCTGCTGTGGCACTTATCTGCGGTAAAGCTCCGGCTCTGGCTTCATCAATTTTATATTCAGCTTTTTTGATTTGTAAAGCTGCTTTTTTAGCCTCTGCTTTATTTTGCAAAGCCTCTTTTATGGCTTCTTGCAGCGACACTTGTTGCTGTGCATAGGCAGATGAAGAGCCGAAAATCATAAATGCAGCAGCTATTCCTATTTTTAGCTTCTTTGCAGTTATACGTTTTCTATTCATAATTTATTACTTCGTTTATTTTTTGTAATGGTTTTCCTAACTACTTTATTCCTAAATGACGATTGACTTTTATAAATACTTTAACATATCTTAAATTATTTTTTAAAAAGCATATTGAGAATAATTTCTTTTCTTTCAGAAATAATTTTATCAAATTCTTTATCGGTGATCATCAAATTCTCTAAAAACAAAGGACGAACCGCACTTGGAAACACTAAAAGCGAAACCATGTTGAGAAGAAACTGTACCGGCGCCATCTTTTCGATATTTCCCAATTGCATTTCTCTTTCGATATCCTCATATAATTTTTTTAGCTCTTCTTCTTCAACATCTCTTTTATGACAACTTCCTTTGTTGATTTGCGAAACGATGTAGGTTTCCAAATATGGATATTGAAGACTTGTAGATAAACTCCCATCAATAAAATTGGCTATTTTATCTTTAAATGGAAGATCAGAATTCATAATAATTTCAGATTTTTCTTTTTCAACTCGGTGAGCTTCATCAAAAATAATCTGAATCAAATTGTCTCTCGAGCGAAAATAATAATTGATCAATGTACGGTTGACACCGGCTTCGTCTGCAATCTCCTGTGTAGTTGCATTAAATTTCCCCTGAACAAAGAATAAATTCTTCGCAGTCTCTTTGATTAATTCCTGTGTTTGATCTTTTTTTTCTTGTTTTGACATTTTTGTTAAACAATTTTGTGCAAAGATATATTAAACATTTGTTTTGACAAAATTGTTAAACAAAATAATTAAGAAAATAGAGATGATATTTATCAGAATTTACAGCCAAAAAAAGGAGCAAATTGCTCCTTCATTTATAATAATTTGATTTTATCTTCCGAAATATCGACGACTTTATCTTTATAAAGTCCACCAAGTGCTTTCTTAAAATTCTTTTTGCTCATTTGAAGCTCATCTTTGATTTCTTCGGGTGAAGATTTATCCGAAAGGTGAAGCAGACCAAAGTTTTCTTCTAATTTTGTGAGAATTTTCTGCTTAAATTCATCAATATTTTCAAATCCTTCCGGCTGAAGTGAAACATCTATTTTCCCGTCTTCACGGATTTCTTTGATGAAGCCTTCTTCTTCAGAAAGCGGATACAGTTTTTTATAAACATCCGATGTATAGATCAATCCGATATATTTTTTATTGATAACAACATTCCAGCCGAGTTCACTTTCGTTCATCATGATCAAATCTACTTTATCACCTTTCTGAAGAGGCAGATCCTGATATTGCGGATTTCTTTTGAACTTCGTAGTTCCTGTAATCAGCTCCATATCTTCATCTACATAAAGATAAACAAGATATCTTTTGCCTTCAATGATTTTAGATTTCTGCTGTTTGTACGGAATAAAAAGATCTTTGATAATTCCCCAATCCATAAACGCTCCACTTGGAAGGCTTTGCACGCAAGTCATCACGGCAAATTCACCTACTTCTGCCAAAGGAATTTCTGTAGTTGCTTTCAGTTTGCTGTCATCCTGATAAACGAAAACCTCAACTTCATCACCAATTTCTTTTTCTTCACGAATAAAAACTTTAGATAAAAAGGCGGTTTCACCGGTTTCTGATTCAAGCATCCATCCTGAATTATTTTTTTCTGAAATCTTTAAAGTCTGAGTTTTTCCGAGTTGCATTGATGATAAAATTAGCCCACAAAGGTACGGAAAAAATTAAGGTTGAGGTAAAGTTTAGATTTATAAGAATGATATTTTGCAGTCGTTTTAAATTATTAAATTTTAAATAAAAAAAGAAGCCAATCGACTTCCTTTTTATTATTTTGGCAATTGCGGCGCGCGCATTTTGTACTTATAGCTGTGTAAAGTATTCAGGAAATTTTCCAAATCGGTAAGTTCGTTGTCAGAAAGATCCAGTTTTTCCAGCATTTTTGATTTGTGAGGCGCAAGCGGGCTTTCTCTGTTTCGCTTTTCATTGGGCATTCCTGCATTATACATATTCAAAACGCCTCTGATATTTGGAAATAATCCGTTGTGCATATAAGGCGCAGTTTGCGAAATTTCCCTTAATGTTGCCGTTTTAAACTTTCCAACATCTTCATTTTTTTTTGAAATATTGTACAATCCGAGATCTTCATATTCCCTTCCAAAATAAGTAAGGCCAATATTATGAAATTTTTGATCCGAAAAATAAGGCGTGTTGTGACAATTAATGCAATTGGCTTTAGTTCTGAACAAATGAAGCCCGTTGATTTCAGAATCCGTTAAAGCATCTTTTTCACCGCTTACGAATTTATCAAACTTGGATTTGGGGCTTACAATGGTTCTTTCAAAGGTTGCAATGGCCTTTGTAATATTTTCTTCTGTTACTTTTTCACTGCCAAAAGCTTTTTTAAAATGCTCTTTGTATCCTTTTATTTTGCCAATTGTTTTTACTGCCAATCTTGAATGAAAATTCATTTCCAACGGATTTTCTATCGGAGCTTTTGCCTGATCTTCAAGGCTTGTGGCTCTTCCGTCCCAGAAATATTCTTTAGCATAAGCAATATTCAAAACCGTCGGAGCATTTCTCGTTCCCAATTGTCTGTCGTGTCCGTACGCAACCCTTCTTCCGTCTGCCCATGAAAGTTCAGGATCATGGCAATTGGCGCAAGAAATCTGTCCGGATTTTGATAATCTCGGATCAAAAAACAGCATTTTTCCCAAATCTTCTTTTTCTTTGGAATAAGGATTGTCTTTAGGAAATTCAGGTTTTGGTAAAACCCCGATGTCTTGAAAACCGTCTTTAGCCTCATCAAACAAATGTGGTTTTGGCCACAAATTCTGATCTCCGCTTCCGTAAAGATCTCTTAATTCCTGAATTGTATAGCCTTTTTGAATTTTATTAAAATCTGAAAATGAATAGATTAAAAATAAAAAGACAGAAAGGCTCAAAAAATACTTCATAATTTTCTAATAAAACAATGATATTCCTGCATTGAAATAAAGATTCGGATTTCCGTTGTAATCTGTATTTTGTTCCAAATCTTTGTTCAATGGAAACAATGTTGCAAAATTAGTAAATATTTTCAGGTCTGTTTTGTACTTACCTTTTGATAAAACTGCAATCCGAATTGAGGCCCTAATTTTGAAGCTGAATCAAACTCATGATCATTTTTAATAACATTATCAAACAGCAAAGTATTTGAGGAAGCCGGCGTATAAACCAAACTTTCGCTTAAAGGAAAATATGACATTGCACCAATTTCAAGATTCACTTTTTGTGTATCTCTGTAGAAAATATCTTTATTAAATTTTAAATTTAAATTTAAGCTTTTTACATATTTATAAGTTTCACCTAACAAATCTATCGCTGAAAAATCGTTGTAAATTCCTTCCAAAGTCGCCCCGAATTTTATTTTTTTTCCGTCTCTTAAAAGAAAATGATTCGCTGTTGAAAGTCTGTCCAAAGTCATTCTGTAATTTTGCCCAAACTCTGAAATATTGTAATTGTCACCTGTAATACTCTGGAAATTTACATTAGACATAAAGTCCATTTTATCACCTTTATACCAATAATTTGCATCGGTTTTATAATTCACAAGACGATATTTCATTTTCTCTAAACTTTCTTTAAAGAATGTATCGCCAGTTTGATTGTTGTTTAATTCTCCTGTATGGCCGTAAAGATTCTGCATCGCTTTACTGTAAGAAAAATTAATATTGAAGAAGTTTTTCTGGCTTTCAAAGGCATATCCTCCGCCAAAATTTCTATCAATTGTCCGGTAACTGAAATTTGAATATGACGGGAAATAAGTCAATCTTCCGTAGCCGCTGGAAAATCTCACATAATATTCAGGATTTGCGGGCGCATTGATAAATTCGTTCACCGACATAATATCGTAAGTCTCTGTTTTTCTTCCCAAACCCCCGAAAACGGAAAGTTGATGCTTGCCCAAACGATAGCCTCCAAATATTTTCCCTGAATAATCTGCTGTAGAAATTTCAGGTCTCGGATCGGATTTTCTGAACGAACTTTGGTTTCTGTAATCAACAATTGCTCCCAATTCCAGGCCTTTCCAGACTTGGTAAGATAAACCGCCTTTAACGTGATAATTCTGAGTTTCCCAATTTGCTTTTTTAGGAACAAAAAGATAATGCGGATTCAATACAAACTGATCTTCCGTTCTTTGATTGGTAAGATTAAAACCTAAATTTTTCTCTGTAACAAACTGATAATCAAAACTTCCTAAAAGCCTTAATTTCTCTGAAATATTAAAAATTCCCTGAGTTTTAAAGCCAAATTCATTAGAACTTTCTGCAGTCTGGGCTCTTTTCATGTTTAAATCTTTTACAACAGCGCTCAATTCGGTCTCTGTAAAATCTGAAAACTTTTGGTTGGAAAACTGAATAGGATTATCCCAAATTCTGTTCAGTTGCTGATAATAAATCTGGTTGGTCGGTATAAAAATACTGTCACTCAATTGCGCGAAACACAACCGAATGACAATATGGAAGCGATGTGAAAAATCTTAAATTTCATTATATTTTAAAAACCTTTCGGGTTTGCATTTTTGATCACAAAATCATTTGCAGAGTTGTTGGTATCTATCAAAAGTAATTTCACACATCCTTTTAGTTATTTAAACTAATTGATAATACCACTACATTGATAGAAAAACACATCGTTTGCTAAGCTTAATTTTGGGACTTTAGTTACCATGGACTGTATTATTTTTGTAGGAAACTACACAACCAAAATCATTTTATAAGGTTATACACGACAGATATAATATTAAAAGGTTGCCTTTTATAAGACAACCTTTTAATATTAAGAATAGAATTATTACTAATTGTTATCTATACAATATGTTCCTGCAGGTTCTTCTTCAAGTAGACATTGTACAGTATCAGGTTCTAATAGACAAGTCTCAATTAAATCAGCCACTAACATCACACCGTTCACTCTTATCCCAATTCTACCACCTTCATCTAAAAATAATGAGTCATATGGATCACAAGGAATAGATGAACCAGCACCAATAGTTTCATTATTATCTATCCTTACACAATAACAAACACTACTTTTTTGGAAATCAGAGGTTGAATCAGAGTTATTAATAATAAAAATACCATTGTCAGAAATCGTAACTCCTAATTTTGAATCAAAATTAAGATTAAAATCTCTGGGAAAATATCGGTCATTATTTTTTTTATTAAAAATTATAAAAGTACCGTCACTCTGTTTAACTGCCTCAAATATTATTTCATTTCCATCTTTAGACGTAATAGTTAGTTTATTAGACTTCAAATTCTCTGAAATCTGCTCATTATTTTTCATTGACAAATTTTTATTTTCATCGGCTCTTTCACAAGAAAGAAAAAATGTAAATGTAATAACAACATACAACACTTTTAAAGAAATACATAATTCTTTTTTCATAATTATTTTAAATTAAAGTTTTTTGGTTTACAATAATAAATAACTTTTTTTATATAAATAGATTATTAAGCTAAAATTTCTCAATTATTTTTTTTTAACACTGTATATCCAAAAGTCGAGTAAAATTCATCTACCAAAACTTTCTTTGAAACCATGTTTGTCGAATGGTTTAAAATTTTAAGAAAAACTTATCCCGAATAAATAGAAAATCTCTTACCAAGAAGAACAAATTGAAAAGTCATATTTTTAAATGATATTATTTTGGAGAATATTACGGATAAAATACAACAATACTTCTAGCTTTTAAAAAAAATGGTCGAAATTTCTTTCGACCATTATTAGACTACAGTTTCTTGTATTAAATTACATTTAGTTTATTCTAGATATTGCTCCTGTTGGTGAGTTCTCAACAGCAATTTCTGAATCTCCACATGAATCACCTACCCATAGGTTATATTGTATTGCATAATGATATAGCTTATTTGTTGATGAAGCGTTAGTTCCAGAAAAAGCTCCCAATACGTTAGTATCGTAAACAAAATGATAAGATTCTTGACAAGTATCGTCTATAGTCTCACAATTTTGTTCCGGAAATATTTGTCCAGAACAAATATTTTCATCACTATTTCCATAATATTTCCATACATTCTTTTTACTAGTTATTTCAGTTTTCGGTTTAACAACAAATATCTCATTATAAAAATAAACATCTTTAGTGTCACAATTTTCCAATAATAGTTTTTCTAAATCCCTATTTTTTATATTATAACTCTTTAAGTTTTGCTTTTCAAACTTAATAAGTTCCATTTCAATAGGATTTTCTAAACATTTTTTTAGAAATACTCCGATATCCTCAGATTTCATTTTACTAAAATTAACATTTTTAGCTGTAATACTAATTTTATCTAAAGATTCTTGTGAATATGTAGAATCATCACATCCTACAAAAGATAAAATGCATGTTGCATAACATACAAATAAATTTTTTTTCATTTTTAAAATATTTAATTACACAAATATAATATTTATTTAATCTAATTACAATTAAGTGAATTCTTTATTGAAATTAAACTCCAAAGAATTCATCTACATCAAATAGGTATTAATTCTCGGCTGTAGCAAAGAAGCTCCAAATTGATCAAACCTTAGACCTGCATTGAAATTGAAAATATAGCTGCCGAATCTTTTAAAAATATTATCTTCAGCATAAGCAGAAAACTGGTATTCTGCTTTTATATTTTCACCATAATTATAAGGTCTGAAAGCCTGTCCGCCTCCTGCAAACTGAGTAATAATAGATTCCGGGCTACCCAATCTTCCGGCTCCTTTGTTGTCGCTGCTTCACATGGAAGTTCCGATCAGGAAATTGTGAATCCATTTTGATTCTGTTTTCAGATTTTTCTTCAGATCAGCAGAAAAAAACATAGAAATTGGCTTTCCTTCCACTTCCTGAACCTGAAAATAACTTGGCGGTGAATAAGTTCCTGTATAAACGCCTTCGTTGATGCTTGTTCCGACAAGACTTCCTCCATTATTTAAGAGGCTTGATTTGTAAGAATTCTGATAGCCTTGGGAATAATTGGCATTGATATTTAAATTATCAAAGAAAAAATCCTTAAATCTCCAATTGAAACGATTTGAAATACGGATATCTCTTTTTTTGTTCCTTACAACCGTCATATTGATATCTTCTTCTTCAAAATTGGCGTTGTCAAAATTGTTACTGAAGTCTACCGAAAACGAGTTGCTGATGTTTTATTTTTGTTGTAAACCGTCCACATCAGGTTTGTAGAAACTCTTTCGTAATTGTTAAATTTTGTGCGTGGATCAAATCTTTCTAAATAAAAGCATTGTTACAATTCATTAATTTTTACAAATTCACTTGCACAGATTAAAATATTAATTATAAAAATAAAAACTAATCAATTAACCCTTATTCATATTATTATTTTTTTTATTTTTGACAAATTATAAAAATTAATTATGAAAAAATTTCTAACCATTGCTGTTATGATATCAGCAATTTATTTTGTAAATTCTTGTAATGATGAAAATATCACTACCAATGAAATTTCATTAGAACAAAAAATGAAGACTAGTAGGATTAGTAATTTGGATGATAAGCTAAACTTTAATGAAAAAAAAGAATTATATAGGAGTTTATTTGCTGATCCTCAGAAATTTGGATTTAGAAGGGTTATTAATGATAACCGTTTTGAATACTTTAATAGAAAAGGGAAAACTATTTTTTTAAGAAATTTACCTAATGAAAAAGAAGAAAATATTATTATTTCTTCGAATTCTATCACACAAAAGGCTACAAATTATAGAGGTTATTTTGTATTTTCTTATAGTTGCGTTTGTACAGGAATAGCTACTGCTACAGACCCAACAAATTGGTTTGCAGATGATGATTGCAAACCTCAATATAGTGATCTGGGAATAATAAATATCGATGCTGCTGGTACGACTTATCATATATATGGAGCAATTGGAGCACCTGGAAAAACTGCTTTATTTGGAGGTCAGTGGATAGCCATGGAGGCAGGAGAATTTTGGGGAGGACAAGGTACTTATGTTCAAGATATAGCACTTTCTCTTCCAGATGGCTGGATTAAAATGTTTCAATAAAAAAAATTAAATATAAAAGAGAGACAGTCGGTCTCTCTTTTATATTTATCATTACTATTATAAATTCTAGATATGAAGTGCTCTTTTTCCGGTAGCATCCAATGCAGCTTCTTTCACAGCTTCTGCATACGTCGGGTGTGCATGAGAACTTCTTGCGATGTCTTCGGCACTTGCACGGAATTCCATTGCAATTACCCCTTCAGCAACCAAATCTGCCGCTCTCGCTCCGATCATATGGAAACCAAGAACTTCATCAGTTTTTTCATCAGCAATGATTTTTACCAAACCATCAATATCGCCACTTGCACGGCTTCTTCCTAAAGCTCTCATTGGGAAAGTTCCTATTTTGTAAGCGACACCTTCTTCTTTCAATTGCTCTTCAGTTTTACCAACTCCTGCAACTTCCGGCCAAGTATACACAACACCAGGAATTAAGTTATAATTGATGTGTGGTTTTTGTCCGGCTAAAGTTTCAGCAACGAAAACGCCTTCTTCTTCGGCTTTGTGAGCCAACATTGCCCCTTTGATTACATCACCGATTGCGTAAATATTTGCAACGTTGGTCTGCAAATGGTCGTTTGTTTTTACTCTTCCTCTTTCGTCAAGCTCAACACCTGCTTTCTCCAATCCAAGACCGTCTGTATAAGGCTTTCTTCCTACAGAAACCAAACAGTAATCTCCTTCAACCGTTACTTCTTCTCCTTTTTTATCTTTAGCAGTGATTTTCACAGAATCTCCATTTCTTTCAACTGCTGAAACTGCTGTAGAAAGCATGAATTTCATTCCTTGTTTTTTAAGAACTTTAGTCAATTCTTTGCTTAAAGCTCCATCCATTGTAGGGATGATTTTGTCCATAAATTCAACCACAGTAACCTGAGCTCCTAATCTTAGATAAACAGAACCCAATTCAAGGCCGATTACTCCACCACCGATTACTACTAAATGCTTAGGAATTTCTTTTAAATTTAAAGCTTCTGTAGAAGTAATTACTCTTTCTTTATCTAACGTGATGAAAGGTAAAGATGAAGGTTTAGAACCTGTTGCAATGATTGTATATTTAGAATCGATCGTTTCTGTAGAACCGTCGTTTTTTGTAACTTTAATCTGAGTTGCAGATTCAAAACTTCCAAGACCTTCAAAAACAGTGATTTTGTTTTTGTCCATCAAAAAGTTGATTCCTTTTGTCGTCTGATCTACCACTTCATTTTTTCTCGCAATCATTCTTGCGATATCTGCTTTTGGCTCGTTAATGATAATTCCGTGGTTTTCAAAATTATGCTTTGCATTTTCAAAATGTTCTGAACTATCTAAAAGCGCTTTTGAAGGAATACATCCAACGTTAAGACAAGTTCCGCCTAAAGTTGAATATTTTTCAATAATTGCTGTTTTGAAACCCAATTGCGCAGCGCGAATAGCAGCTACATAACCTCCAGGACCAGAACCTATTACGGTAACATCGAATTGACTCATTTTATTTTATAAATTTATTATTAGCTATTCTTAAATGATTACAAATTTACAGATTAATTTATAAGGGACAAAGTGAGTTTTATCAAGTTTTGTTGCTGCGGGGTGATGGATGTAGATAATGGAAGCTTAAATATCCAATGGTTCAATTTCTTCTCCAGTATTTCCATCAACAGCTTTTATTTCAATAGGTTTCTCGATATTTAAATTTCCTTGCACTTTAATCAACATCATTTTTCTATTCCTCTCTTTATCATCCAGTCAGATCGTATCACTGTTATATTTAGTAATTTTTATCTTTGAGTTATAATTCATGAAAGTAAAAATTGAATCATCTGCAATACCCCATCTGTAAATAGATTCATCATATGGATAATCATTCCATATCCATCTTTTATTTTTAAGTTTATTAAATGATAATTTTTGGAGTTCATTTTCCATCATAAATTTGAAAGTAAAGCCATAATATTCAGCTCTTTCTCTCGGCCATTCATAATTCCAATAACCAATACTATCCTGATAAAGAATAATGTCTGTGATTTTCTCTTTCGGACTTTTACACCCTGCGAAAAGAAGAGCTGCGAAAATTATTAGTAAAAAGTTTTGCATTCATTCATAAAATATAAATCATAATTCCTTTAAATTAAAATTCTAAATCTGAAAATTCAGCTTTCCTTCTCCAAAAACTTCTTTATTTCCAAAATAGGAACCTCCGCAGATATACCATTGGAGATTTTCCAGATATTCTATCGCATTTTCAGGTTTCATTCCTACAACCTCTTTTTTGGCAATAATTCCTTTACACCATCTTCCGTAATCTGGGAAATTAGGAAATTCAATAGCATAATTGAGCCAAATTCTTTGACAAAGTTTACATTGAATTATACTCACTTGTGCATTTACATCATTGGTAGAATCTGTACCAACTATTGAAGTTCTATATTCAGATTCGTTCAAGTCGTGTTTTTCGCAAACACAACCCAATTTCGCAAGTTTTTTCATGTATGTAATGTAATACTGATTTTTTGATTAAAGGCAAATTAGGAAATGTGAAAATATTTTATTTCTTAATTAAATCCAACAAAGCCTTCTCATATTTATCTAAAATAATTTCTTTGGAAAACCTTGATTTGATTGAATTTTTTATCCATTCTCCGTCATAATTGCGATGCAAAATATTCATTATTTTCTGTGCAAAATTTTCGTGATTATCTATATTTCCAATTTCTCCGTTGATTTTGTTTTGAATAATTTCGTTGATTCCGCCCGGACAATTATTGGCTAAAGAATACGTCCCGCAAGCCCCGGCTTCCAGCAAAACATTGGGAAAGCCTTCATATCTTGAAGAAAGAATAAAAAGATCTGCAAATTTTAAAAACTGATAAGGATTTTCCTGTCTTCCATGAAAAACAACATTTTTTAAACCTAAAACATCTTTCATCTGATGAAGGATTTCACGATCTTTTCCGTCACCTAAAATATGAAGAATTATTTTTTCGTTTTTTAGTCTAGAAAAAACTTTCAGCAAATTATCAAAACCTTTTCGGGCAGATAAATTACCAATGGCTACCACGTTTTTATAATTATATTTAAAACTTTCAGGCTTACTTGAGATCAGAAGTTTTTCATTAATAAAATCAAAATCCACCGGATTATTTATTTTAATGATTTTTGAGCGGCTGATCTTAAAATTTTTGATCAGATCATTCATCATATCATCACTTTGGGCAATTATATGGTGATAATTGTTGTAAAAATTATAGAAAAACTTAATCTCTTTTTTGGTTACATGCTGCGAAACGACATTGGTTTCTCTCGCTATGAATTTAATCTTTGGAAAAAGCTTAATAAACATAGATAAATAAGCATTTACTTCACCAAAACCCGAAAATACAATATCCGGTTTTCTACGATAAATCTGTGATAAAATCGGCTTTAACGAATGCCTTATTCTTTCTGTATTGATATCGATAATCTCAACATCTTTTTTAAGAAAATCCAAATAACCGCCCTGCTTCCGCAGCAGCAATATCTTTGGCTCAAACCAATCACGTGAAAGATGATTTGCTATGGTGGTAATGATTCTTTCTGCACCTCCGGTCTCGAGATCCGGCAGAATAAACATAACAGAAATTTTCTTTTTCATAGTAAAAACCTTACCCTAAACAGGATAAGATTGTGTTTTTTAATTAGCTACATCACTGATGAACTTTATTCTCAACATTCGTACTTCTTCATCCGAAAGCTCATCTCCAAACTCATCAAGCAATACTTTCATGCTGTCGCTTTCAGATTCATTCATAAATTCCATGAAGCCGTCTACGATATCTTCGTCAAAATTATCTTCAATATAATAATCAATATTCAATTTAGTCCCTTGATATACAATACGTTCCATTTCTTTCAATAAGTCTTCCATCGAAAGGTTTTTAGCTCTTGCAATGTCTTCAAGGTCAATCTTTTTATCGGTGCTTTGAATAATAAAAACTTTATGGCTTGATTTGTTGGCAACCTGCTTCAAAACCATATCTTGCGTACGTTCTATATTATTGTCTACCACATATTGAGCAATAAAATCGGCAAATTCTTTACCATATTTTTTAGCTTTTCCTTCGCCAACACCGTAGATTTTAGCAATTTCATCTAATGTAATTGGATATTGCACGGTCATATCTTCCAAACTCGGATCCATAAAAACGGTGTATGGCGGAATTCCGTGTTTTTTGGCAACTTTTTTTCTTAATTCTTTAAGTTGGGCAAATAGATTTTGATCGAGGCTGCCACTTGCCTGCATCTGAACCTGATCGCTGTCTGCTTTGGTTTGCGACAAATCAAATTCGCGGTCTTCGGCAATCAGAAAAGATTCTTTATACTGCCCGTCTAAAATCTGTTGTCCTTTTGGCGAAATTTTTAAAACACCATAAGTTTCAATATCTTTCTGTAGGAAATTCTGAACCGTTGCTTGTCTTAAAATTGTTTTCCAGTAATTTTCTTTTTCACCTTTTCCAAAACCAAAAAATGAACTTTGTTCCAATTTATAAGACTTCGTAACAGCATTTTCTTTCCCTACAATTACTGAAATAATATCTTTAGATTTAAATTTTTCTTTGGTTTCATCAATAAGTTCCAGCGTTTTTACCAAGTCTTTGGTTGCATCCTTGAGCTTTGGCGGATTCGATGCGTTGTCACACATTTTAGCTCCAGGACCATTAACTGGATCAAAAGTTTCACCGAAATAATATAAAATATACTGTCTTCTGCTCATTGATGTTTCGGCATATCCAACTACTTCATTTAGAAGCTGTAAACCGATTTCCCTTTCGGAAACAGGCTTTTGGGCTAAGAATTTTTCTAATTTTTCAATATCCTTCGGATCGTAAAACGCCAGACAATGGCCTTCTCCTCCATCCCGGCCTGCACGCCCAGTCTCCTGATAATAGCTTTCTAATGATTTTGGGAAATCGTAGTGAATAACAAAACGTACATCCGGTTTGTCAATTCCCATTCCAAATGCGATGGTTGCAACGATAACATCAGCCTCTTCCATCAAAAATTTATCCTGATTGGCGACTCTTATCTTTTGATCCAAGCCTGCATGATAAGGCAACGCATTGATACCGTTTACCTGTAAAAGCTGAGAAAATTCCTCTACTTTTCTTCGGCTCAAACAATATACGATTCCTGATTTTCCTTTATTTTTATTGATGAATCTTACGATTTCTTTATCAACATTCACTTTAGGGCAAACTTCATAATATAAATTGGGACGGTTGAAGCTTTCTTTAAAAACAAGAGCATCCGTCATTCCCAAAGTTTTCTGAATATCATCCTGAACCTTTGGTGTAGCCGTTGCTGTAAGAGCGATCACAGGAACATCTGCAATTTTATCGATGATAAACTTTAAATTCCTGTATTCCGGTCTGAAATCATGACCCCATTCTGAAATACAATGCGCTTCATCAATCGCAAAGAAAGAAATTTTCACATCTTTGAAAAAATCAAGATAATCTTCTTTAATCAGTGATTCGGGGGCAACATATAAAAGTTTTGTTTTTCCGCTTTTTATATCATCAAAAACCTGTTTGGTTTGCGTTTTGTTGAGAGAAGAATTAAGGACATGGGCTACTCCATTTTCAGATGACAGTCCGTTGACGGCATCCACCTGATTTTTCATTAATGCAATCAATGGTGACACCACAATGGCTGTACCTTCTGAAATAAGAGCAGGAAGCTGGTAGCATAAAGATTTCCCACCTCCGGTAGGCATCAGAACAAAAATGTCTTTGCCTTCTAATAGTTTTTCTATAATAAGCTCCTGCTGACCTTTAAATGTAGAAAACCCGAAGTATTTCTTTAATTCACCTGATAAATTGGCTTTTTTTGCGCTCATCTAATTTTGTATTGCTAAATTTGCATCTATCCCAAAGTTATAACATTTTTACCTAAAATAAAAGTAAACCGATTTATAAAAAATAAAAGCTGCGTTAAACATTCTTAAATATCACAGTTTAAGTTGGGGATATTGTAAATAGAAATCATACTGGAAATGGACACATCAAACCTTATCTTGATCGCTAAGAGCACATTAGCCATAGAAATTGCGGAATTAGAAAAATTAAAAAACAGAATAAATGATGAGTTTGTAAAAGCTGTAGAAATCATTCATTCGGCAAAAGGAAAATTAATCATTGTAGGAATCGGAAAATCTGCTCATGTCGGAAATAAAATCGTTGCCACTTTAAATTCTACAGGTACACCTTCGCAATTTTTGCACGCTTCAGAGGCCATTCACGGGGATTTGGGAGTTATTCAGAAGCAGGATGTGGTTTTGTGTATTTCAAATTCAGGAAACTCTCCTGAAATTACCAATCTTGTCACTTATCTTAAAGATTATTCTTCCGCTTTAATAGGAATGACCGGGAACCGGAAAAGTAAGCTTGCGGAACATTCTGACATTATTTTAGATACTCACGTCGATCTTGAAGCTTGCCCGAATAAGCTGGCTCCGACAAGTTCGACAACGTTACAAATGGCTTTAGGTGATGCTTTAGCAATTTGTTTAATGGAACTAAATGATTTTAAAGAAAATGATTTTGCAAAGTTCCATCCGGGCGGAAGTTTGGGCAAAAATCTTACGGCAAGAGTTGAGCAGTTTGTTTCTTCACAAAAACCGCAGGTAACGGAAGAATCTTCAATTCGTGACGTTATTATTTCGATCAGCGCTTCAAGTCACGGAATTACGGTTGTAACGAACGAAGAAAAAATCATCGGCGTGATTACCGACGGAGATTTGAGAAGAATGTTGCTGAATGGTGAAGATATTTCTAAGGTTTCAGCAAAAAATATCATGTCGGCAAATCCGAAAACAATTGAAAAAAGTGCCCTTGCTAAAGAGGCAATGAAAATTTTGAAAGACAACAACATCGGACAATTAATTGTAACTGAAAACAATCAATACTTCGGTATTATCGATCTGCATAAATTATTGGATGAAGGAATAAATTAAGCTGGAAGTCAGAAGTTGGAAGTTAATTTTAACTTCGTTTTTGTTTCTTCCAACTCCTCGCTTTTTTTCTTACATTTGAAACATAAAAAAAATATTCTGTGAGTGAAGGTAAAGACATGTCTTTTTTCGGACATATTGGGGAACTGAGAGGCCATCTCATCCGCTCGATTATTGCTATTGTAGTTGCCGCTTTTGTTGTCGGATTTAATATCAACTGGATCATGGACCATATTTTTTTCGGACCTACCAGAAATGATTTTCCTACTTTCAAAATTGTGAATCATTTTTCGAGAATGCTTTTAGGAGAAGACAGCATTGCCCTGCCGGCAGAGTTTCCCGTGCGTGTACAAAGATTGTATCAGCAGTTTAATGTGATGATGGCGGTTTCTATTTTTGGCGGTTTTGTGATTGGTTTTCCGTATATTGTTTGGGAATTGTGGAGATTTATCAGCCCGGCGTTACATCCCAATGAAAGGAAAAACTCTATTTTTATTATCAATTCTGTCTGGATTTTATTTATGACCGGAGTTCTATGCGGTTATTTTCTGATTCTTCCTTTCGCTGTTAATTTTGGAGTTATTTTCAAAATCTCAGATATTATCGTGCCTTTATATGATTTGAGCGATTATACAACACTTTTTCTACAGGTTGTTTTAGGAATGGGCGTTGTTTTTCTTTTCCCGGTTCTTATTTATTTCCTTACAAGCATCGGCATTTTGAGCCCAACCTTTATGAAAACTTACAGAAGACACGCTATTGTTTTAATCATGGTTGTTGCTGCAATTATCACTCCGGCTGATGTATTAAGCATGATGATGGCGGCTTTACCGTTATTATTCCTTTACGAATTCAGCATTTTGATGTGTTCGTATACTTATAAAAAGATACAGAAAAGAGAAAGTAAATTGCCTGTCGTACGATAAAATTGTATGATGGAAATATTTTCTATCTGAATTTAAAAAAAATAGTTTATTGATACAAAAAGTTGATAAGCTATTTTTTTACATCTAATTTTCAATAATTACTGAAAGTTCAAAAAGTTTTACTTATATTTGTTTAGAAATTGAAACGCTATAAATGATGAACACAATTTATAAAATATTAATCTATTTCATTGCAGCAGTCTGGCTCATTAACGGTCTATTTTGTAAAGTCCTCAACTATGTTCCACGTCATGAGGAAATTGTTGCCAAAATTTTGAGTAGTGATCATTCAAGGATTTTAACTATTCCTATTGGCGTTTCAGAAATCGTAATGGCTTTATGGATATTATCCGGAATTAAATCCAAACTTAACGCAATGACTCAAATTATTGTGGTCGCATCAATGAATATTCTCGAATTTATTTTAGTTCCGGATTTACTGCTTTGGGGTCATTACAATTCGTTGTTTGCTATTTTATTCGTTCTGCTTATTTACTTCAATGAATTTCATTTAAACCATAAAACTTCAAAAATATAATGCTGAATTTTTTAAAAAATCATCCGTTTGCTGTAGAAGCTTTCTTCGAAAGCTCGCTTGTTTTCACTTTCGCAGTTCCGAAAGAAGAAATACAGCACCTTATTCCTGAATGTCTCCAACTGGATACTTTTCAGGATAAATGGGCCTTTGTAGCTGTGGCAATGGTACAGACAAAAGATTTGCGCCCCAAAGGTTTTCCGAAATTTTTGGGAAACGATTTTTTTCTGATCGGTTATCGTGTATTTGTGAAATATACCAATAAGGCAGGAAAAAGGCTTCGCGGTTTATACATTTTAAAATCTGAAACCGATAAAAAGAAAATGGAATTTATGGGGAATATCTTTACTCATTATAATTATACAACGACAGATATTCAACAAATTGAAACTCAAAACGGAAAAGAAATTCGTTCAAATCAATCCAAATTTAATATAAAACTAAATAATTCCGAAGAAAGCATTGCGCTTCCGGAAAACTCACCATTTTCAGACTGGAAAGAAGCAAGACGATTTGCAGGACCATTGCCTTTCACTTTTACTTACAATGAAAAAACGAAAGAAGTTTTGATCATTGAAGGCGTAAGACAAAACTGGACTCCCGAACCTGTAAAAGTTGTGAATTATCATTTTGAATTTTTAAATACTTTACAATTGAAAAATCCAGTTTTAGCCAATGCTTTTATCATTAAAAAAATACCATATTACTGGAAAAAAGGAAAAATCGAATCATGGAAATAAATAGAAGAAAATTTCAGGGAGTTTTGAATATTTTAAGCTTTAACCGTCATTTCTATATCATCGGAATTGCAATTTTAGCTTTAATTATCATCAGCCATAGAATCTTTGGCTGGTCGGATATTCTTTATTGGATCATCATTGCTGCATTCATTTACGGATTGATTATGCCATTAATTGTCTCCGCATATGTTTATGATTTTTCAGGATATTATAGTTTCAAATGGCTCAAAAACTGCTCGATTGATAAGTCAAATGTAAAGCAAATGATCAATATTAATGCAGGTTTTGACGAAACAAGCTTCATTATTAAAAATAATTTTCCGAATGCAGATTTGAAAGTTTTTGATTTTTATAATTCAGAACGACATACCGAACCGGCGATCGTAAGAGCTAGAAAAGTAAGTTCAGTTTATCCAAATACAAAACAAATAAAATCAAATTCAATAGTGATGAATAATGATTCTGTTGATCTTGTTTTTTTGCTTTCTGCGGTTCATGAGATTAGATCGGATGAAGAAAAAATTCAGTTTTTAAAAGAATGCCATCGTGTATGCAAACCAAATGGAAAAGTAATAATGGTAGAACATTTACGAGATTTTCCAAATTTCCTGGCTTTTTCTGTAGGATTTACACATTTTTTCTCTAAAAAAGTTTGGAAAAATGCTTTTAAAAATTCCGGTTTTAAAACTTTTGATGAAGTAAAGTTTACTCCGTTCATGTCTATTTTTATTTGTACACCTTAAAATCCATTATAATGCATATTCATTTAATTATCATTGGAATTATCTTCATTGTTTTAGCATTGATACATCTTATTTTTCCTAAATATTTGGATTGGGAAAAGGAACTTAAATCTTTAAATCTGATCAATCTTCAAATAATGAAAATACATACCATTTTCATTGCTTTAACAGTATTCTTAATGGGTTTGCTCTGCCTGACTTCTGCAAATGAATTGATTGAAACAAATCTTGGCAGAAAAATAATTTTCGGATTTGCATTTTTTTGGACTATACGGCTGATTATTCAGTTTTTTGGCTATTCTTCAAAATTGTGGAAAGGAAAAACTTTTGAAACTTCAGTACATATCATTTTCTCCATACTTTGGATGTATATAAGTTATATCTTCTGGATCATATATTTCAGTTTCTGATGCAGAGTATTGAAATTAATTTTTCTACTTTTGATTACATAAATTTCATCACTATGAAAAAACTTTCATATTCAGTTTTACTAGCTTCCGGACTTGCTTTCGGACAGCTCTTTGAAAAGGAGAAAACCTTTACCAAACAGGATACTTTAAAAGGTTCAAATACCGAATTCCGAAATTTTTGGGACGTGAAGAAGTATGAACTTTCCGTCGAACCCAATTTTGAACAGAAAAGTATCAAAGGAAATAATAAAATCAGTTTTGAAATCATTAAAGATGTAAATAATCCTGTTTTTCAGATCGATCTTCAGCAGCCAATGAAAGCCGATAAAGTAGAAGCAAGCTTTCCAGTTGCCAATTATAAGCAAGACGGAGATTTTATCTGGGTCAGAACCAATAAAAATTTTAAAAAAGGAGAAAAATACACAATCGACATTACCTATTCCGGAAACCCTATCATTGCTAAAAGAGCACCTTGGGACGGCGGATGGGTTTTTGAAAAAGATGAAAAAGGAAATCCGTGGATGAGCGTTGCAGATGAAGGAATCGGAGCTTCAGTATGGCTTCCGACCAAAGATATCTGGAGCGATGAGCCAGATAACGGAATTATTATGAAAATTATTACTCCAAAAGATCTTGTCGGGATCGGAAACGGAAGATTAATCGATAAAAAGACCGAAAATGGCAAAAATGTTTTCATCTGGGAAGTGAAAAATCCGATCAATGCTTATTCTATAATTCCGAATATTGGAAAATATGTGAATTTTAAAGATACATATAATGGAGAAAAAGGAAAGCTTGATTTAGATTACTGGGTTTTAGATTATAATTTAGACAAGGCAAAAAAACAGTTTCAACAGGTAAAGCCAATGTTGAAAGCTTTTGAGCATTGGTTTGGTCCGTATCCTTTTTATGAAGATTCTTATAAGCTGGTTGATTCACCTTATTTGGGCATGGAACATCAAAGTAATATTGCGTATGGAAACCAATATATGAATGGCTATTTGGGAAGAGATCTTTCAGGAACAGGAGTTGGATTAAACTGGGATTTCATTATCATTCACGAAAGCGGCCACGAATGGTTTGCCAATAATATTACGGCTGCCGATCAGGCTGATATGTGGATTCATGAAAGCTTTACCAATTATTCGGAAGTGCTTTTCACCGAAGATTATATGGATAAAAAATCTGCAGAGATGTATGCTCAAGGAATTCAGAATAACATCAGCAACGATATTCCGATCATCGGCAAATACGGCGTGAGAAACGAAGGTAGCGGAGATATGTATCCGAAAGGCGCAAGCATGATTCATACGATGAGGCAGATTATCAATAATGATGATAAATTCAGACAAATTTTAAGAGGCTTAAATAAAGATTTTTATCATCAAACCGTTACAACTGAACAAATTGAAAAATATATTTCCGAGAAAGCAGGAATTGACTTTTCCGGTATTTTCGATCAATATTTAAGGACAACAAAAGTCCCGGTTTTAGAATATTCTCAAAATGGCACAGAACTGAAATATCGCTTTGCAAACGTGGTTAAAAACCTTAATCTTCCTGTAAGAATTGGAGATCAGACGATTTCTCCAACCGAATCCTGGCAAAAGGTGAAGCTGAAAAGTGGAGCACCTGTTGAGTTTGATATGAATTATTATATTGATTATAAAAAAGTGCAGTAAATGTTTTAAAACAGTGTTAGAATTCTTTTAACAGCCTGTTTGAAGGGGTCTATTATTTTTGTAGAGATGCTTTCAGCATGACAAAATGAGCATTGTTTTAACGTTTTAAAATGTTGAAATCATTGCATTCGGAAAGGTTTTTGACGCAAAGATTTATACTTAAACTTTAATATTTTAGAAAGCAAAGGCAAAATAAATTTGCATCGCTAAGCTTGAGCAAAAAAATTTATAATCAACTTATTGATGTGTCATTGCAGACTTTATCACAGATGAACGAAATTCATATTTGCATTAAATTTCATAATGAAGCATTTATGATTAGTTAATTTAGTATTAAAAAATCTCTTCATTGTAACAAAACCAATTTTCTCTCAACTACTTAACTATAAAAATTCAAGCCTCATGAAAAAAATAGCATTTAGTTTAGGAGTTCTTGCTACTGCTTTTGTCAATGCACAGTCTATAAAAACCAATATCGATCTGGTGAATGTGAAAGACGACAAAGTTGCAGTAACAATGGAATTCCCAAAAATGAAATCCGGAGATGTGAAGTTTCACTTCCCGAAGACCGTTCCCGGGACTTATTCTGTAGATGATTACGGAAGATTTATCGAAGGTATCAAGTTTTTAGACAATAAAGGAAGAGAACTGGCTTTTACAAAAGTGAATGACAATACATATTCCCTGAAAAACGCACAGGCTTTAAACAAAATCACTTATTGGGTGAACGACAGTTTTGATGAAGAAATGGATGCCTCAAAACATAAGGCCGTATTTTCTCCGTCGGGAACCAATATTGAAGAAGGAAAAATTTATCTGATCAATACGCACGGTTTTGTAGGATATATCGACAATATGCAGGACGTACCGTATCAGTTGGTGATTCAAAAGCCTAATGATTTTTACGGAACTACGGCTTTGGTTGATCAGGACAAATCTGAAGCGACAGACACTTTTACTTTGGCAAATTACGCCAAGCTTACAGATTCTCCGCTGATGTATACCAAGCCCGATTACACAACGTTCAACGCAGGAGGGATGGATTTGGTCTTGGGGGTTTATTCGCCAACAGGAAAATATAAGGCATCAGATTTTAAAGATAATTTAGAAAAAATGGTGGTTGCCCAAAAGAAATTTTTGGGTGATATGAATACCAATAAAAAATACGCCATCATGCTTTATCTTTCAGGTAATGATGGGCCGCAGATAAAAGGTTTCGGAGCTTTGGAACATCATGAATCTACAAGCGTTGTGCTTCCCGAAATGATGCCTAAAGATGCGATCGACAAAACACTTACCGATGTTGTTTCGCACGAATTTTTCCACACTGTGAATCCTTTGAAAACGCATTCGGAAGAAATTCATTATTTCGATTATGCGGATCCTAAAATGTCTCAACACCTTTGGATGTACGAAGGCGGAACGGAATATTTTGCTAATCTTTTCCAGATTCAGGAAGGTTTGATCAGTAAAGAAGAATTTTTGCAAAGAATGAACGAAAAAATCGCCAATTCTAAAAATTATGACGATACGATGCCTTTCACGGTGATGAGTAAAAATATTTTGCAGGATCAATACAAAGATCAGTACAGAAATGTGTACGAAAAAGGTACTCTTCTGGCCATGTGTCTTGATATTGAACTGAGAAAATTATCAAATGGTGAAATCGGCTACCGCGATATGATCAGAAAACTGTCGCAAAGATTTGGTGAGAACAAGCCATTTAAAGACGACAAGCTGATTGATGAATTGGTAGCGATCACCGGTTACCCTCAAGTGCGTGATTTTTACAACAAATATATTGCCGGAAGCCAGCCAACACCTTATGCGGAATATCTGAATATGGTAGGCGTGGAAATCAAAAAGCAGGAAACTCCCCCTTTGTTCTGGCTGATAAAAGATCCGAACCAAACCGGCTACAACGACAAAAACAACACTTTTGTCTTCGATGAAAGCTCTGCATTGTCTCCTTTTGCTAAAAGTATAGGCTTTAAAATTACTGACGAAGTGTTGGCTTTAGATGGCAAAACTATTGATATTAAAAATGTTGGAGCATTTATAGAATATACCAGAACCATCAAAGAAGGACAAAATGTTACTTTAACGATTTTAAGGAAAAACGGTGACAAAACCGACAAGATAGACCTTAAAGGCAAAGCTGTTTTGGATAAAATGGTTGTTGAAAAGCTTCAGTTTGAAGCGAATCCTACCGAAGCAGAGCAGAAACTGCAAAACCAATGGCTGACGGGTAAAAAATAATGTCATTTTTTAATCATAATAAGTAGAGCGAGGGAAATTTCCCTCGCTTTTTTGTAATTACATTTCAGCAGTTCTGCAAAATCATGTGTATGAGTAGCAAAATCATCTGTATGCCTCAGAAAATGATCTCACCATAACGCAATACCTGCTGTATACCTCGCAAAATCATCTGTCTGTGATGCAATGTCATGTGTATTGTTCGTAAAACCATCTTATTTTAAAGAAATGCTTCCTTTCCGTTGGTAAATACCGTCTGTCTCTTAAGGAATATCATCTGATTGCTACGGAATGCCATCTGTATGACAAAAAAGTCGTCTGACTGTTAAGGAATGTCGTCTGACTGCCAAGGAATATCATCTGTCTACTAAGGAAAGCCGTCTGACCACCAAGGAATGTCGTCTGACTCTTAAGGAATTTCATCCGGCTAATAAGAAAAGTCATCTGACCACAAGAAATATCACCTGTCTGCTAAGGAAAGCTGTCTGCCAAAGAAAAAACAGCATCTTTCTTAAAAAGTGCTGTTTGTTATATGGTTTGCTAAGATTTTTATCTATTAAATATCTTATCTCAACAAATCCGGCTCGATAGGATTGTTATTCTTTTTTAGATTTTCTTTGGTTCTTTTTTCCATTTCTCTGAAAACCTGATTTGGATCTGAAATTTCTTTTCCGTCTGATGTTCTTGTTTTGAAAACCACCTTATTATTAGAATCTCCGCCGTTTCTCATCATCATTTCTCTCATATTTTTTGTAGGATCGTTTACGTAAGCTTTCCAGACTTTTTTAAATTGACTTTCATTCACTTCAATTTCTTTTCCACCCAAACCGATCATTCGGATGCCTTCCGGAAGGTCGAGCTCTTTTTCTACAGCTGCTTCTATTTTTTTGTTACCGACCAGAGTCATCGAATGTGTGCCTGTTTTATCTTCAATTTTCACAATCAAGCCCGGAAGCCCATAAAATTTGTATGGCCCGTCCTGAAACGGAATATCGGTTGAAAACCACGCAGTCCATTCTCTTCCTCCAAAACTTGTCGTTGCTTTTTGGGCATTGTATTCACCTATTTTTTGTTTATCCTGAAGAATTTTCCATTCAGGTTTTTTATCTTCCGAAACTTTATAATTATCCATCGAAACACTTGTAAACAGATACGTTTTAAAATCAGGATATTGCTTGGTTACTTTATAGGAAACCTGCCCTGCTTTGCCACTTCTGTTGATATTTATATTCCCGGGACTGGATCTTAATTGTTTTTGTATATCTGCATTCACTGTAGAATCTGCTACAAATTTATCACGGCTGTAATAATTTGAGCCGTTTTTATCAATATCCAAAAGCATCATTTCTGTTTTTACGTCTGCTTTATCCGTAGAATCCGAAATAAATTTGTATTCGTAAAAGAAACGATTTGTTTGAGCAAAAACCCCACATCCAATAGCGAGAAATAAGGAAAATAATATTTTTTTCATTCTTATTTGACTTTATTAAGTTCTATTTTGTTATTATCTTTTTTAAGCTTTTCTTTAAGGCGCTCTTCCTGTTCTTTCATGTGATTGTTTGGGCCATCAACCATTTTCATTGTTATTCCTCCCATTTGCAACTGCTTGAGACCTTTTGTGGGATCATTTTCGTAATCCTTAATCAGTTTGCTATATTGTTTGGAATTAACTGAAATTTCTTTGGAATCGAAAACATCTTCCTGAATTGCATCAATATTCTTTACGGCTTGCAGAGTAAAAACATGAGACTTAGTTTGATCTTCCAGCTTTATGATAAGTCCGGGAAGTCCGTGAAATTTATATGGCCCGTCCTGAATCGGGGTTTCCGTCGTAAACCACGCAAACCAATGTCTTCCTCCAAAATCTGTTTCTGCTTTTTGAGCTTCCCATTCGCCGATTTTTTGTTTGTCAGAAGTTATTTTCCAGATAATAGGTCTTTCTTCAGAAACTTTGTATTTATCCATTAAGATTCTGTTGTGTAAAAAAACTTCATATTTAGGATATTTTTTTGTGATTGCGTATTTCACCAATCCTTTCCGCATATCGGTTCTTATATTTATCGAGCCTGTTGCAGCAAGCTGCTTGTCGAGATCAACTTTCATTGTAGAATCTGAATGATAAACGGTGTAACTGTAAAATTTAGATCCGGATTTTGACACATCCAGATTCATCATTTCAGTTTTTACATCAGAAATATTCGTAGAATCCGGAATGAAGCGGTATTCGTAAGTAAAACGCTTGTTTTGAGCATTACTGAAAATACTGAGCAATAAAAAAAGTAAAATATTATTTTTCATGGATATAAATTAAAAGCTTTGTTAAATATATATCTTTTAACAAAGCTTTTTTAAAAATTATTTTTTTGTCTCGATTCTTATTTCACCTTGAGAATCATTGTCTTTTGTATTCTTATAAACATTAACACTTTTGATCTTTTTCGGGTCTAAAACATCCATTTCTTTTTTCGTTACAAGATTTCCATCAATATAATATTTTATATTTTCTGAATTGTCACTAATTTTAAACTTCGTTCCCCCATTTATCGTAATGTTTCCGTCATTATATCTTTTTGCAGAATTAGCTGCTATTTCGATTGTTTTATTGCTTGGAATATGCTTAAAACTATTGATATAAATTCTTCTATTACCTTCCAAGGCTCTCCTTTCAGCGTCTAGTTTTGCTCTTTCACCTTCAAGCTTGGCTCTTTTTTCATTAAGCTTGGCACGTTTCTTTTCGATTTCGGCTCTTTTTTTAGCCATTTTTGATTTTTCTTTAGCTGTTAAAGATTCATTGAATCTAACTGCCGATTCCAGTTCAGGATTCCAATTTCTGTCTATGTTGTCTTTAAACTTGTAGATTTTTACTTTTGGAGCGTTCGGAGCATTCGGAGCCGTCGGCGGAAGTGGAACATCCGGGAAATCAAAATTGAATTCTGACATGTCAGGAAGTTCGACTTCCATCTTTTTCAGTTCTTTTACTTTATTTTTCCATTCTTCAGATTTGAAAAAATCATTGATTGCCATTTCTTTTCCATCAAATTTCATCGTCATTGCAGATTTCATGAAGTCTTCTGAATTTGTGATTTTGCTTATTTCTTCGGAAAGAGAACTTATTTCATCAATATTTTTCTGAAATTCTTTACTTTCAGGGTTCAGCTCTTTTAAAGCTTTGCTTTTTTCCTGTATTTTTTCACCCAATTCAGCAATCTTTTTCTCCTCGCCGGATTTTTTGTAAATTTTTGGAACTGCAATATTTCTTTGTGAGCGATCGGGTCTTACCGTATCTTTTTCAATTTGCGAAACAGTTTCTTCAATTGCGATATTTGTTTCTTCAATTTCTTTATTTTTAGCATTTACCATATAAGCAAAAGCTATTGTAAATAAAACCGGTAATGCAAAAATTCTTCGCGCATAACCGAACTTTGTTTGTGGTTTTTGTAACATTTTAAGTCTTTTTTTGAGGTTTGAACTTAAAAACGGACTTGTCGCAGGCAACGTTTTTCCGGAAAAGTGGCTTGCTAAAAGCATCTGCGCAAATGCTTTTGTGTCCGATTTTTTGACGGCTTTTTTATCCGCCAGATATTCGTGGATTAAACTAATTTCTTTTTTAATGATATGAAAAAAAGGATTGAACCAGAAAATGGCGGTAATGATCTCAATAAAAATTTTATCGAATGAATGTTTCTGCTCAATATGTACCATTTCGTGCTTTAAAATCTGCTTTCCAATGTCGGAATTCAACATAATTGTATTCTTCCAGAAAAGGTTTTTAAAGTAAGAAAAAGGAGCTTCGGTCAGATTTGTATGGTAAAAATTGATCCCATCAAAACTTTCTTTCTGAAACTGGTTTTTAAGCTTTTGAATTTTAAAAATCCCGTAAATAAATCTTGCTAAAAAATAGAAAGAAACCAGTCCCAAAGCTGAAAAAATAATTCTAAAATAAATGTGGTCATTGTTTATGGTTTTAGTTGTGTTAAAATTCTGGATTTTATCCAATAATAAATACATTTCGTTGCTTACCGCTATTGTAAAGTCTTCAACCTTTATCAAAGGAAGCAGCAACGATATCAACATTGCAGATAACAAATAAAATCTGTTGTAATGATGAAATGTCTTGTCTTTTAAAGACAACTGATAATACAAAAACATTACACCCGAACATACAATTACTTTTCCGAGGTACAGAAGTATCGTTTCCATTTAGTTTTTCTTTTTGAGTTCGTTTAATAGCATTTCAAGATCTTCAACGGTCATTTCGTTCTTTTCTACCAGAAACGAAACGGCGCTTTTGTATGAGCCTTTGAAGTAGTTTTTCACAAGACTTTTCATCGTTTTCCCAGAATACTGCTCTTTTGAGATCATCGGAAAATATTCATGCTGCCTTCCGTATACATTATAGTCTACAAATTCTTTGTCTTTCAACACTTTCAAAATAGTTGAAACAGTATTTGTATGCGGCTTGGGTTCCGGAAATAAATCTAAAATATCTTTAAGAAATCCTTTCTCCAGTTTCCATAAATACTGCATCACCTGTTCTTCCGCTTTTGTTAAAGTCTGAATTTTCATACCGCTTTCATTTTTTATTGTTCGGATATAAAATGTAATTATTTCATATCACTAATAAATTAGTTATACAAATGTAGAAATTAAACTTAATTACACAACTATTTTTTTAGTGATAAAACAATAAATAACACAAGTAATTGAAAATCAATACATTAATTTAAGTTAAAATTTGTTAAAACTTAAATAAGCAACAATTAAAAGCTGAAAAATCAGCATCAATAGTCAAATAAAAGAAAGAATTCCTTAAAACTTGTTAAAATTTATTAAATAAAATTAAAATGTATTTGTCTAAACCGAGAAAATATATTTATTTTAGTGCTTTAAAAATTTCTCATGAAAAGATATAATTTATTAGTTGTCCTATTATTACTTATTTTTAACGTAACATCGGCACAAACATCATCTGTATTTGGCTCTGTTACAGAAGCAAAATCGAAAATCGAAAAAACAGTTCCGATGGTTTTGGAGCATCTAAAAAAAGTCAGCGAATCGCAAAATGACAACACCATTCTAAGCAATGGTAAAATAGCTTTGAAAAAAGAATATGAAACCGTAGCCCAGGAATTTGAACTTTATAAAGGAAATATGGCAAACTGTGCCTTAAAGAAATCAAAAAAAGCATCAAAATGTATGAATTATCATACGCAGTTTTTTAAAGATACTTTGGGTATTTACGATAATTATATTACTTATATTACAAAGAAAAACGGCTATTTAGGAGTAACTGACGATAGTATCACAAAAGATTTTAATCCTACAGAAATTGCCACTAAAATTGATAAAGATTTTGTAGGTGCTGCAGGTGCGGTGAAAAAAATAAAAGGTAACAACAGATCATCTTATTTTGATCAGCTGAACGCCGATGATTTTAAGCTCCAAAGTTTTGATGCTTTAGCCAACTAATATTGAATTCCGCTTCCTTAAAGCGGATTTTTTTTTATCGTTAAATAATTGGCAACTTTAAAGATTTAAGTCATAAAAGAATTTGATTCCAAAGTCAATGCCCCGTTGTATATAGCACAAAAAAGGAGAACCATTTCTGATTCTCCTGTTGGTAGCGGGGACACGACTCGAACGTGCGACCTCCGGGTTATGAGCCCGACGAGCTACCTACTGCTCTACCCCGCGGTATATTTTTGAACGTACCGAACGTTAACTTAGTAGCGGGAACCGGACTCGAACCGATGACCTTCGGGTTATGAGCCCGACGAGCTACCTACTGCTCCATCCCGCGATGTATTTTTAGACACTTACCGAAAGTGTAACTTAGTAGCGGGGACACGACTCGAACGTGCGACCTCCGGGTTATGAGCCCGACGAGCTACCTACTGCTCTACCCCGCGATATTGGATTGCAAATATACGAATATAATCTTAAATAGCAAGTTTTTCTTTTAAATAAAGCTTTTACAAAGACAATATAAATTATTTGTATCTTTGTTTTATGGCAAAAATACTAAGAATTTATCCGGAAAATCCTCAGGAAAACCTTATCAACGAGGTGATTAAAACCCTGAATAATGGCGGACTTATTATTTATCCGTCTGATACTATTTATGCATTGGGCTGTAATATTTTTGATATTAAAGCCATGGAAAAATTAGCTCAGATCAAAAAACTCAAACTGGAAAAAGCTCAGTTTTCTATAATTTGTAATGATCTCAGCCATCTTTCAGATTTTACGAGACCTATTGATACTTCTGTTTTCAGATTTCTGAAAAGTCATCTTCCAGGTCCTTATACATTTATTCTTGAAGCCAATAAAAGTTTACCTTTAGCCTATAAGAATCACAAAACAATCGGTATCCGTGTGCCAGATCACTCAATACCACAACTGATTGTAGAAAAATTGGGACATCCAATCGCGTCTACTTCGATCAAAGATGATGATGAGATCATAGAATATTCTACAGATCCTGAATTAATTGCTGAAAAATACGATCATTTAGTTGATATTGTGATTGATTCCGGTTATGGTGACAATGTCGCTTCTACCATTGTAGATCTTACTTCCGGAGAACCTGAAGTAATAAGACAAGGAAAAGGGGAAATTTAATTAAGTTATTAATTTAAGTTGCTGAATACTTAATTGTAAGTATCACCAAACTATCAACTATTAAAGTTAAATGAAAATCATAACATCTCCTGCGAAACTGATGAATGTGGAAAACTCAACCGATCTTTTGAGAAGCACAACGCCAAAATTCATTGATGATGCAGAATATATACAATCATTTTTAAAATATAAATCTCCAAAATACCTTTCAGAGTTGATGGAAATTTCGCCAAAACTGGCAGACGAAAACTGGGAAAGAAACCAAAACTGGAAATCAAAACCAACTTCAAAAGAGTCCGCTCCTGCACTATTTGCCTTTACCGGCGAAGTTTACAGAGGATTGGATGCAAAAACTCTGGACAAAAAAGCAGTAGATTATCTGCAGAAAAATTACAGAATACTTTCCGGATTGTACGGTTTGCTGAAACCTTCTGATAAAATAATGCTTTACAGACTGGAAATGGGCCGCCATTTTGAATTTGACGAATACAAAAATCTTTATGAATTCTGGAGAGAAAAAATTACAGATCAGCTCAATTCGGAAATGAAAAAGAACGAAATTCTGCTTCATTTAGCCAGCAACGAATACGGAAAAGTGATTGACAGAAAAAAACTTAATCATAAAGTAATCGATTTTGACTTTTACGAATTGAAAGACGGAAAGTTAAAAACAATTGTTGTTTACACAAAACATGCGCGTGGAATGATGGTAAGATTCTGCGCCGAAACCAATGCTAAAACTTTAAATGACGTAAAGGCGTTCAACTATGAGGGCTACAGAATTGATGAGGAAAAATCGACCGACACAAGATTGGTTTTTACAAGATAATGACGTTATCACAACTTAAAAAGCATTTTTCAGATTCACTTTCAGAAATTTACACAGAATCTGAAAGCACTTTTATATTTCAGACTTTTGCTGAAGATATTTTGGCATTAAATAACTTCCAGCAAAGACAATCTGCAAACTTGGAATTGTCTGATGAGATTATAAATAAATTCCAACAAATTGTTTCAGAATTAAAGTCCGGAAAACCTTATCAACATATTTTAGGGGAAACAGAATTTTACGGAATGTCTTTTTTCGTGAATGAAAATGTTTTGATTCCACGTCCCGAAACGGAAGAATTGCTTGAAATGACAATTCAAAAAATCTCGAATTTCAAACCTCAAATTTTAAATCTCAAAATCCTAGACATCGGAACTGGAAGCGGAATCATTCCTTTGGTTTTAAAGAAACATTTTCCTGAAGCAGAAGTTTCTTCAATCGATTTTTCTGAAAAAGCTTTGAAAGTTGCTCGAAAAAATGCAGAATTTCATCAGCTTGAGATCAATTTTATTCATGAAGATTATTTGAATTTTGAACTGAATGAAAAGTACGATATAATTATTTCAAACCCGCCTTATATCGGGATCGATGAAGAGGTTGAAATTGCAGATTCGGTGAAAGAATTTGAGCCTAAAATGGCACTTTTCTCACCAACTTCTGATGCTTTGATATTCTACAGGAAAATTGCGGAAGATTCAAAAAAATATTTAAATGAAAACGGACTTTTATTTTTAGAAATCAATCAGAAATTAGGCAAAGAAACTTTAGAATTATATAAAGAAACTTTTTCTGAAGCTTATTTAATAAAAGATCTTTCACAAAATGACCGATTTATTTTCGGAATAAAATAATTTTTAATGGAAATAAAAACTCATCACCTTAAAAATACAGAAATAGCAGAAATAATTTCCGACGAAATGTTGATCCAATCTGCTGAAGATGGACTTGACCTGCTTGGAAATATTTATTATCAAGGCTTTGATAAAGTGGCTATTTACGAACGAAATATCACTCCGGAGTTTTTTGATTTAAAGAATAAATTAGCCGGAGAAATTCTCCAAAAATTTTCCAATTACAGAGTTCGTCTGGCAATTATAGGAGATTTTGACAAATTTGAAAGCAAAAGCGTTAAGGATTTTATTTTTGAAAGCAACAAAACGAAGCACATCAATTTTGTCGGAAACCTAGCTGAAGCTTTGGAAAAACTGGTGTAATTTTATTTTTTATTTTTAAAGAATTCTACCGCGTCTTCAATGGCTTTTTCTGTTGGCAAATATTTCATATTTAATTCTTTAATAGATTTTTCATTGGAATAATAATTTTCAATTCTAAGAATTTTCATATTGCATGAACTTATGTTTGTTTTAATTTTCAGTGCTCTTAAAAAATCCCCGAAAAACCCGAAAATAAACAATATAACATCTGGAATTGGCAATAAAACAGTTTTTTGATTTGTGATTTTATTTAGTTTTTTAAAAAAGTCTATATATTTTAAATTTTCGTTTGCCAAAAGATATTTCTCACCATTTTTACCTTGCTTTATTGCATTAAGAATTCCATTGGCTGCGTCTTCGACATGCACAAAATTTTTCCCTCCGCTTGGATAAAAAACGACTTTCTTTTTCCATGCTAAAAATATGATTTTCCCTGAGCTCGGCTTATAATCATAACGACCAAGCATAAAAGTAGGATTTAAAATAACAACATCCGTGGTTTTATTATTTTGTAAAAGATAATTCTCCGCTTCAAGTTTACTTTTAGCATAAAAAGATTGGCTAAAAGGTTTTTTTTGCAATCTATCTTCGTCTCCCAATTCTTTCAGACACCCGAATCCTAAAGTATTTGCAGTACTTACAAACAAAAATTTTTCAACTTTTGCTTCAATTGCCTGTGAAAACAAATTAATCGTTGCGTCACAGTTTATTTTTTTATAATCCTGATAAGAAACCAGATTCTGACGTGTTTCCGCCGCAATATGAATAACGTAATCAACATCTTTTAAATATGATACAACATCAGAAAACAAATCGCCTTCAATAAGCTTCAGGTTTTCATTTTCTTTACCATAATAACTACTTTTCTTACGCACCAAAGCAATAACAAAATAACCATTTTCTAATAATTTGATGACAACATTAGTTCCTAAAAATCCGGTAATTCCGGTCACAAAAACTTTTTTCATGCTTCTATTTCTTTTCTGACCGCATTGGTCATCAACGGAAGTTTAATCCAGATTGGTAAAATTTTCATGACCATCCAACTTATAGGATTTACCATGATTACCGTATCTTTTTTAAAAAGCTGATCAATACAAAACATCGCAACTTTATCAGGATCCAAAAGCGTTAATCTGCCTAGAAATCCTTGTTTTTCAATTCTTTTGCACACATCTATATTTGTTTTCATTGCGCCAGGATTTACAACACTTACGAAAACATTGGTATGCTTCAGTTCTTCGTATAAACCTCTGGAAAATGAATGGATAAATGTTTTTGAAGCAGGATAAACGGTTTTGAAACCAATAGGAGAAAATGCAGCCATACTCGAAACATTCAGTATGTAAGCTTGTGGCTGTTTTAATAAATTAGGAAGCAATTGATGAGTAATAAGCGAAGTTGCCGCGACATTTACCTGTAAAATTGTATTGATATATTCGGATGTAGCCTGCGTAAATTTTTTTGTTCCGCCTAAGCCAGCATTATTAATTAAAATATGAATATCAAAAGAGCCATTAATCCAATCTGTCAATTTCAAAACATTATCATTCACAGAAAGATCCACTTCATAATAATGCGTTTTTACATGATAAGTTTCAGCAATTTGTAGGCTTAGTTCTTTTAAATTTTGATCAGGAAGACTTATGAGGATTACATTTATTTTCTTTTTAGCCAGGTTTTCGGCAAAAGCTTTTCCAAGGCCCCGGCTTGCTCCTGTCACGACTGCATATGATTCTGTTGTATTCATAAATAAAATTTATGGTACAAAACTAAAGGTTGATTGGCTTGCTGATGTTCTGAACTATCCGACCGAACTTATTTCCTACAAATCAATAAACAATTAAAAATCAATAACTTATAATTAAAAAAAGTAAAGCTTTATAAATCCGAACTTATTTTGAATTCAGAAGGAGTAATATTAGTAAACTTTTTGAAAGTAGTGTTGAATGATGTTTTAGAATTGAAGCCGGATTCATAAGCAATACCGAGTATTGAAAGCTTTGATGTGTTGTCTTTCAAAAGTTTTTTAGCATGCTCAATTCGATATTCATTTACATACTGGAAAAAGTTTTTTTGAAAGCCTGCATTGATCACATAAGATAAATGATGCGTGGATACGGAAGCCAATTCAGAAAGCTTGATCAGATTTAGCTCACTATCCAAATACGGCTTTTGAGTTTCCATGATCGTTTCCAAAAGGTTTTTGATTTTTTGCAATTCTTGGTCAGGAATCAATTTTCTTTTCGATTCTTCAGTTTCGTTTTCAGGAATTGAAATCAATTCTTCACGCTGCTTTTTTTCTAAAGGATAAATTTCTTTTTGTTTAAGAGAATAATAAGCAACAAAATAAATGACAGCCAAAAAGATAATATTGATAAAAACATTCAGCGAAGTAGAATCATAAAAGAGATTATAAATAACAAATATAATACTCACACTGAAGATCGTAAAAATGATATATTCTAACCAATTTAAATTGATGCCTTCTGTATTGGAAGAGAAATTCTGAATCTTTTTCTGATGCTTCCTGATCGTAAAATAAGAAAGTCCCGTGTAAAATAAAGCCTGAAAAAGAATCAAACTTATCATAATAATTTCGAGAACAAATGTATTATGAAAATTCCCAAAATTTAATAACAAAATATTGATTAAGAATATCAAAGGGAGAATTAAGTATTTAAAATCGGTAATCTTAAACTTAAAAGAAGGATTTGTGTAAAATAAAACACTTAAATAAAATACAATCGGAGTGAAAAACTGTATAAAACGGATCAAAAGCACAGGATGAATCTTAATTTCCGTATGAGTAATCAAGCCGACTATTTCATCAATCCAGAATGTTGACCATAAAAAAAGAAAGATACCAAACCATAGATTTGGCTTTTTGTTGACATTTAGTGGATTTGTCAATTTCAGAAAAGAAAGCAAAACCAATGAACAATAAATAAATATAACAATGAAACTGTTTAATTCTTTGTGCATTGGTTTTGATTTTAGTAAATATTGATTGATATTTAGCCTATTTTCTTCTTTATAAATATTTCGTACGATAAATATAAAAGCGGTAAAGCCATAATGCCAATATATAATGAATTTTCTAAAGCTCGTTCGGGTTGATTGGCAATTGCATAAACCAATCCGAAAAATGCACCGCCCAAATGTGCAGCATGTCCCAAATTGTCCCATTGTTTAGGATTCAGCATCATATAAACAGAATATCCAAAATATAAAACTCCAAATATAAATCCGGGAATTGGAATTGGTATAAAAAACAGATAAAGCTCCAGCTGAGGCATCATTGCAATAGCAGCAAATAAAACCCCTGAAACTCCTCCACTTGCACCAATTGCCGAATACCAAGGCTGTTTTTGATAAATAAATAATGAAAAGATATTTCCCAGCAAAATAGATCCAAAATAAATAATGATAAAACCTAGAATTCCAAATCCGTTTAAGATAACAGGTCCGAAAAAATACAGCGTCATCATATTAAACAGCAAATGCATAATATCTGCATGTAAAAATCCGGCAGAAAGCAATCTAATATATTCTTTTCTATTGCGGATTGCTCCTACATTAAATTTGTATTTTTCAAAAATAACCTGATTATTAAAAGCTATAAAGCTGATAATAGCAGTTATTGCTATAATTATGATTAAAATATTCATATTTTTTTAATTCTAATTTTCAATATCTCCGTCTTCAAACAAATCTCCGATTACGCCTCCTTCATCATCCACACTTTCGTTTTGTTCGGGTTCTTCGTAGACTTCCGGTTCTTCTTCTTCGGGTTCAGGAATTGTGATATTGATATTTTTTACTTTAAATTTTGTAAATTGATTTCCGATAGCCTTAATTCCTTTTACAGCAATAAAATCATCAATATTTATTGTTTCAGAATCGCGCTCTTTTCCCTTATCTTTTGCAAAAACGATTTCGGCGGTTGAACCGTTTGATACAATAATTCTTTCTATAAAAGATTTCGGATGCTCCGAAGGCATAAAGGTTTGCGGATTGGTATTATTTTCGAGCAAAAATCTTTTAATAAAATAAATTTCTTTTTCGCCATCATAATAAATACAGGTGATCGGCTGATTGGGTCTCCATTTTTCGAGAACGATATATTCATCATCGAAACGGTTTCCTAAATCAAAACTCACCAATTTTGCCTCGCCTTGCGAATTGATCGTTAAGATTTTATCATCACCTTTAAAGCTTCCCAATAAAGTTCCTCTTGCATCGGCATTCAGTCTTCTCACCGTATCATCAAACCAAATTTTTCGCGGTGCTAAAGTAGAAACGCCTTCTTCTTTCAGATCAACTTTTTTTACAGAATATTTGGTGACCAGATTCCCTTTAGAATCGCGTCCTTTAATGGCTAATTCAGAAAAATCGACTTCCATTTTATTCTTTCTGATTCTCGGATTTGGTTTTAAAAGTACGTTTACTACTTCCGCCTCACCGTTTGGATTGGCTGAAAAATAAAGCATTTCCGAGCCTTTTTTATCCGAAGCCAAAGGATAATCTGTATTTCTTGTCACGCCTGTAACCGAAAAACGCTTCATATAATAAGGTCCTTCCCTGCCTTCGCGGTAGATCATGTTATAGACCGTTCTTTTATCATTTTTTTTCCAGATCGCAACATGCTGAATGTCTTTTCCGATAAAAGTTTTGGCTTCCACTTTTACCACTTTCATGCTTCCGTCCTTTCTGAATGTGATAATATCGTCAATATCTGAACAGTCAAACAAATACTGGTCTTTTTTAAGCGAAGTTCCGATAAAACCTTCTTCAAAATTGGCATAGAATTTTTCGTTGGCAACGGCTACTTTTGTAGCATCAATGGTATCAAAAATCCTTAATTCTGTTTTTCTTTCTTTGCCTTTTCCGTATTTTTTCTGGATATTTAAATAATAGTCGATGGCGTAAGTAATCAGATTGGCCAAATGATTTCTTACCTGCTCTATTTTGCCTTCAAGAGCTGCAATATTTTCTTTAAACTTATCTAAATCAAACCTTGAAATCCTTTTAATTCTTATTTCCGTTAATTTCAGAATATCTTCTTGTGTAACTTCTCTTAAAAGGTGTGCGGTGTGAGGTTTTAATCCTTCATCGATTGTTTTTAAAACTTCTTCCCAGCTTTTTACTTCTTCAATATCGTGATAAATTCTGTTTTCAATAAAAATTCTTTCCAATGAAGAAAAATGCCAGCTTTCCTGCAATTCCTCAAGCTCTATTTCCAATTCTTTTTTAAGCAACGAAACCGTATGATCGGTATTCATCCTTAAAATTTCGGAAACATTAAGAAACATTGGTTTGTCGCCGACAATGACGCAAGCATTGGGGGAAATCGTAACTTGACAATCCGTAAATGCATATAAAGCATCGATCGTTTTATCCGGAGAAACTTCGTTGTGAAGATAAATCAGGATCTCAACTTTATCTGAAGTATTGTCTTCAATTTTTTTGATTTTGATTTTCCCTTTTTCATTAGCCTTAATGATCGAATCGATCAAATCGCCTGTGTTTTTAGAAAAAGGAAGCTCAGAAATCATCAAGGTATGTTTGTCAACCTGAGAAATTTTGGCTCTGGCCCTTACTTTTCCGCCTCTGTGGCCGTCATTATATTCTGAAACATCAAGAAAACCTGCCGTTAAGAAATCCGGGAAAATTTCAAACTTCTTCCCTTTTAGATGAGCAACAGAAGCGTTGATTAATTCATTGAAATTGTGCGGAAGAATCTTCGTGGAAAGTCCCACCCCAATTCCTTCAACACCTTGCGCTAAAAGCAAAGGAAACTTTACAGGTAAATCTACAGGTTCGTTGTTTCTGCCATCATAAGATTTGGACCAAATTGTGGTTTTAGGATTAAAAACAACTTCCAATGCAAAAGGCGTCAGTCTCGCTTCAATATATCTTGCAGCGGCTGCAGAATCGCCTGTATAAATATTTCCCCAGTTTCCCTGAGTATCGATTAAAAGCTCTCTTTGCCCGATTCCCACCATTGCATCGGTAATTGAAGCATCACCGTGAGGATGATATTTCATTGTATTTCCGACAATATTGGCCACTTTATTATAGCGTCCGTCTTCCAGTTCGCGCATCGAATGCATAATTCTTCGCTGAACAGGCTTGAAACCATCATAAACAGAGGGAATAGCTCTATCTAAAATTACGTAAGAGGCATAATCCAGAAACCAGTCTTTATATAGTCCTGAAACTTTTTTTAAGCTTTCGCCTTCGTGAGAGTTTTCTTCTATCATCTGTTTTCTTAATATCTTTTCTCTTTATTAGCTTTTATTATATTATTAAGGGAACTTTCCAAATTTTTCACTTGGTTTTTTGTCAAAAAAGAAATTTCATATTTTAGCAATGTGCGTCCGTTATTTTTACTTGAAATGGTAATATAAAGCTTTCTTATAAAAAGAATACTTACCGTTTCATAACTGATCAATTTATACTTTGGAAACTCATCACTTAGCGGATTCTGCAAAAAAGGAACAATATTCCTGTTTCTAAAGTGTACAGCTTCGCCTTCGCTATCATATTCAAAAATCTGTCTTCCGCTAAGGTAAAAAAGCACCAACAAAACGGCCGGCACCAAAATCATTAAACAACTTTCAACTCCTAAAATATTAAACTTAAGCTCTTCTACCAAAAAACCTAAAATTCCTATCAGTAAAAACATCAAAAGCCATGTATGTATAAAATTATACAAAGAAATTTTATTACGGTTATTTATTCGCATTAATGAATATTTGTTTATTTATACTTCTTCTGCTTCGCGTAAAATTTCTTTTTTTTCAATATTAGAATCCTCCACAACAAGGTTTTCAAGAATAAAAACTTGTCTGTCGGGTGTGTTTTTTCCCATATAAAACTCAAGAAGCTGCTCAATAGTTTGATCTTTTCCGATCACCACAGGCTCCAGGCGGATATCATTTCCTATAAAGTGCTTAAATTCGTCAGGTGAAATTTCACCTAAACCTTTAAATCGTGTGATTTCAGGGTTTTTACCTAATTCATTTAAAGCTTTTATTCTTTCCTGCTCAGAATAGCAATATCTGGTTTCTTTTTTATTTCTTACCCTGAACAAAGGCGTCTGAAGAATAAACAAATGTCCATTCTTTATCACATCAGGGAAAAACTGAAGGAAGAACGTAATCATCAATAGGCGAATGTGCATTCCGTCAACATCGGCGTCGGTGGCAATTATTACCTGATTGTATCTCAGATCTTCCATGCTTTCCTCAATATTCAGAGCAGCCTGAAGAAGGTTAAATTCTTCATTTTCATACACCACTTTCTTTGTTAAACCATAACAGTTCAGCGGCTTCCCTTTTAAAGAAAATACGGCTTGCGTTTCTACATCTCTTGATTTTGTGATCGATCCTGATGCAGAATCTCCTTCGGTAATAAAAATTTGGGTTTCAGCTTTTCTTTCCGCTTTTTGATCGTTGTAATGCTGCCTGCAATCACGAAGCTTTTTATTGTGAAGAGAAACCTTTTTGGCTCTTTCCCTAGCTAGCTTCTGAATTCCTGAAAGTTCCTTTCTTTCTCTTTCCGAGATCAGGATTTTCCGTTGAATTGCTTCAGCGATTTCAGGGTTTTTATGTAAAAAATTATCTAATTTACTTTTTAAGAAATCAATGATAAAAGCTCTTACCGTCGGTCCGTTTGGTCCCATATCGCTAGAACCAAGCTTAGTTTTAGTCTGAGATTCAAAAACCGGCTCTTCAACATTAATTGAAACGGCAGCAACAATAGATTTTCGGACGTCGGAAGCATCAAAATTTTTATTAAAAAATTCACGGATTGTTTTCACATACGCTTCACGGAAAGCATTCAAATGTGTTCCTCCCTGCGTTGTATTTTGTCCATTTACGAATGAAAAATAAGTTTCAGTCTGAGATTTATCCGTATGAGTGATGGCAACTTCAATATCATCACCTTTCAGATGAACAATCGGATAAAGCGTTTCGTTTTCCAGCTCCTCATCCAACAAATCTTTAAGTCCGTTTTCAGAATAGAAAGTTTCACCATTAAAAAGAATTTTCAATCCGGGATTCAGGTAAGCGTAGTTACGCAGCATCCTTTCAATATATTCTTTTCTGTATTTGAAGTGAAGGAAAATTTCTGCATCGGGAATAAAAGAAATCTCTGTTCCGTTGCGGTCTGAAGTATCTTTTTCTTCAAAATCTTCGGTGATAATTCCTCTTGAAAACTCAGCAATTTTCATCTTACCGTCGCGGAAAGATCTTACACGGAAAAAATCTGAAAGGGCATTTACTGCTTTTGTACCAACACCATTCAGACCAACAGATTTTTTGAAGGCTTTGCTGTCGTATTTACCTCCGGTATTCATCTTTGAAACTGCATCAACCACTTTACCCAAAGGAATTCCACGACCGAAGTCACGAATCGTTACTTTTCCGTCATCAACTTTTATTTCAATTCTTTTGCCGGATTTCATCCTGAACTCATCAATAGAGTTATCAAGAATTTCTTTTAGCAAAATGTAAATACCATCATCCGCAGACGAGCCATCGCCCAACTTCCCGATGTACATACCGGGGCGTAAACGAATATGCTCCTGCCAATCGAGGGTTCTGATATTATCTTCGGAATAGATCGGATTTATTTCTTGTGACATATGTAATTTCAGCAAACACACAAAAGTACGAAATTAGACAAAAATATGCGAATATTTCATTATCTTTTTTTAACATTTATTAATAAGATAAAAAGTGTATATAATTGATTTAGAAAATATTTTATTAATTTATTTATTCCCAAATTTCAGAAAATACTGTAAATTCGATTAAATAAAATTGCATTCATGATACAACTTCCATTTTCCAAACTTTCAAATGTCGGCACCACAATTTTCACACAAATGACGCAGCTTGCGAATCAGCACGATGCAATCAATCTTTCGCAAGGTTTCCCTGATTTTATGCCCGATTCTAAATTGCTGGATCATGTAAATCATTTTATTCAGAAAGGATTTAATCAATATGCACCGCTTGGCGGGATGATTGGCTTAAAAGAAGAAATTGCCAGAAAAATTGAGAACAGCCACGAAGCAATTTATCATCCGGATTCTGAAATAACAATTACTGCAGGCGGAACTCAGGCCATTTTCACGGCAATTGCAACTTTCATTAAAAAAGATGATGAAGTTATTATTTTTGAGCCGGCTTATGATTGTTATGAACCAACGGTTGAGCTTTTTGACGGAATTGTAAAGCGATTTGAAATGAAGGCTCCAGATTATCAAATTGACTGGAATGCAGTGAAAAATTTAGTTTCGGAAAAAACAAAAATGATCATTCTGAACAATCCAAATAATCCGTCGGGTAAGATTTTAAAAGAAAACGACATTCAGGAGCTGATCAATATTGTAAAAGGAACTTCAATTTTAATTTTAAGCGATGAAGTTTATGAAAATATTGTTTTTGACGGAAAGCAGCATCTAAGCATCTGTAAATATCCCGAATTAAAAGAAAGAAGCCTTCTGGTTGCCTCTTTCGGGAAGCTGTTTCACGTTACAGGCTGGAAAATAGGCTATTGCGCAGCACCAAAAGAATTGATGGATGAATTTAGAAAAGTACATCAATTCAATGTTTTTTGTGTCAATACTCCGATTCAGCTGGCTTTGGCTGAATACATGAAAAATGATGAACATTACAATCATTTAAACCAATTTTTTCAGGAAAAAAGAGATTTTTTAAGAAAAGGATTATCCAATTCTTCCTTTGAATTGCTTGATTGTGAAGGCACTTATTTTCAGGCTGTGAAATATGATAAAATTTCTGACAAAAATGATTTTGAATTCGCCAACGAATTGACTATCAATCACAAAGTTGCAAGCGTTCCTTTTTCCTCTTTCTATAAAAATAAACCGAATGAAAATGTGATCCGACTTTGTTTTGCCAAAAAACAGGAAACTTTAGAAAAAGCGATTGAAAATCTGTCTAAATTGTAATAAAAGTAGTTTGTCATTCTGACTAAGAATCTTTTCTAAAAAATGAGATTCTTCACTTCACTTTGTTTCGTTCAGAATGACAAATGACTAACTCTTTATTTAAAAGAACATTCCACCTGAAGCTTCAATTCTTTGCGCAGTAATCCAGCGAGCGTCGTCGGTACAAAGAAACGCTACAACTCCACCGATATCATCCGGAAGTCCGGCTCTTCCTAAAGCCGTATTTCCGGCAATCATCGAATTTACTTTTTCATCATCTCTTGTTCTGCCGCCGCCAAAATCTGTTTCAATAGCTCCCGGAGCAACAACGTTAACTTTTATTTTTCTTGGTCCCAACTCTTTCGCCATATATTTCGTGAGCATTTCAACTCCGGCTTTCATTGAACCGTAAACTGACGATCCGGGCAAAGCAAATCTTGCCAATCCTGAAGAAATATTGATGATGCCGCCACCGTCATTGATGAATGGCAAAAACTTCTGCGTTAAAAAGAATACACCTTTAAAATGAATATTGAACATATCATCCAATTGCTCTTCGGTGGTTTCCATGATCGGCGAATACAAAGCCGTTCCTGCATTGTTTATCAGAAAATCAATATTTGAATTGCCTTTAGTTTCTTTTAAATAATTTGTCACATTTTGAATAAACGAATCAAAGCTTTTTACATCCCTTGTATCCAATTGAAAAGCTGACGCATTTCTGCCTAAAGTTTTAATTTCATTCACTACATTTTCAGCTTCTTCTTTATTACTGTGATAAGTGATGATAACATCCAAACCTTTTTGAGCGATTTTCAATGCTGAATTTTTTCCTAATCCACGGCTTCCGCCTGTTATTAATGCGATTTTTGTTGTGTTCATTTTTTGATATTTTATTGAGACAAAGTTCAGACATTTGAGCACTAATTTAGTTGTTTCAATCAATCTGAAATTTGTATAATTCAAATCATGAGCGGAATTCCAGAGGAGCCAATGAAGTTTTTCTTTTAAAGAAATTAGAAAAATGTGCGATTTCTTCAAAACCTAAAGCATAGGAAATTTCTGAAACGTTCCATTTGGTTTGCTTTAATAATATTTTTGCTTCCTGAATAATTCGGTCTGCAATAAATTCTGTAGTCGTTTTTCCGGTGGTTTCTTTTAAATTTTTATTCAAATAATTCACATGAATTGCTAATCTTTCTGCATAATCTTTAGCAACTTTCAGCTGAATTCTCTGGTCCGGAGACTCAATCGGAAACTGCCTTTCCAATAATTCTATAAACAAAGAAACCACACGAAGTGAAGCATTCTGAGAAGTTAAAATTTTTGCGGCAGGCTGTAATTTTTGTCCGTAATGAATCAATTCAAAAACATAATTCCGGATCAGATCATATTTAAAAGTATAATCAGAATCGATTTCTTTTTTTATTTTTGAGAATAGCGATTCAATTTCATCCGCCAAATCATCTTCTATTTCAAAAACAGGAATTGCGCCAGGTTGAAATAAAGGCAAATCTTCAAGAATATTTTGTGACGTATTTTTAGTAAAAAAATCATCGGTAAAAACACAAAAGCTTCCCGATTGTTCTGCATCTTCCGGAACATAATTATACGGAACTTTTGGAGTTGCAAAAAGAAGCGCATTATTTTTTATTGAGATTACTTTATCCGCATATTCAGCTCTATTTTTTCCTCTGATTAAACTGATTTTATAATACTTTCTTCTGTTGTAAGGCATTTCAGAAGTCTTTTTTGCATTAGCTATCGTTTGTGCAATATCGAAAACATTGAAATGACCGATGTCTTTATGAAGGCCTTTAGGGAAAATACTTTCAGGATCTTTGCCAAGCATTCTTGCCATTTCGCCGTAAAAATCTTCTAAAGAAGTGTGAACAATTTTTTCCATGATTCGGAATTTGTATGATTCAAATATATGAAGTTATCAAATAATATAAATTATAAATGAAAAAACGCTTCCAAATACATGGAAGCGCTTTTAAAATACTATATAACTAACTTTTAATATTTTTAAACATTGAATCTGAAATGCATCACGTCGCCGTCCTGCACAATATATTCTTTACCTTCTACGGAAAGTTTTCCGGCTTCTTTTACTTTTGATTCTGAACCATAATTTACATAATCATTGTATTTGATCACTTCTGCACGGATAAACCCTTTCTCAAAATCTGTGTGAATCACTCCTGCAGCTTGAGGAGCCGTCCAGCCTTGTCCGATCGTCCAGGCTCTTACTTCCTTTACTCCGGCTGTGAAATAGGTCTGAAGTTTCAACAAATCGTAAGCTTTTCTTATCAAACGGTTTACACCGGGCTCTTCCAAACCTAATTCTTCAAGAAAAATCTGTCTTTCTTCGAAAGTATCTAGTTCATTGATATCCGCTTCGATCTGTGCCGCTAAAACAACCACTTCAGCGCCTTCATTTTTTGCCATTTCTTCAATTTTGGCAATCCATTCGTTTCCGTTTTTGATAGAATTTTCGTCTACATTACAAACATAAAGAACAGGCTTATTGGTCAAAAGTTGAACTTCTGCAATGATCGACTTCGCAAAATCATCCATCGGAAATTCTCTTGCGTTTTTACCGTCTTCGATAAATTTTTGGAGATTAAGAAGTGTTTCATAAGTCAAAACATCGTCTTTTTTTCCTGATTTGATGAATTTCTTAGCTTTGTCAACAGCTTTTCCAAGAGTTTCAAGATCTTTCAACTGAAGCTCAATATCGATAATTTCTTTATCTCTCATCGGATCTACCGTACCTTCAACGTGTATGATATTTCCATTCTCAAAACATCTTAAAACATGGATAATTGCTTCACACTCGCGGATGTTTGCCAAAAACTGATTTCCTAAACCTTCACCTTTACTTGCGCCTTTTACAAGACCTGCAATATCTACAATCTCAACAACAGCTGGCAAAACTCTTTCAGGATTTACCAATTTTTCCAATTCAAACAACCTTTGATCCGGCACTGAAACAGTTCCCAGATTCGGTTCGATTGTACAGAAAGGATAATTTGCTGATTGAGCTTTTGCATTGCTTAAACAGTTAAAAAGAGTTGATTTACCAACATTCGGCAAGCCTACGATTCCACATTTCATAACGAAATTCTATTTTATTAATGTTATGAAACCTTTCGGTTTCATATTGTAAAATTCAAAAATTTATGTTTAAAATTCAATTTTTTTCACATTATCAAACTTTAAATATTGAAACCGTGAACCTTGAATTATCAGTGCGCAAAGATAGTGAATTTAAGATGAGTTTCATAATAAAATAATCTGCCAGAAGGTTGACAGATTATTAATAAATTTTATTTAATTTTTTACTTTAAGGATTGTCTCCTGTAGCGTCCTGGGCGAGAGGCACATCGTTCGGCGCTTCTTCCAAAGCCCGGTCGAAGGTGAATAATGATTCGCTGCTTGCTCTGTCGCCACCCGCAATTTTCAATTTATCTATTAAATTTTGGGCTAAAGTTTCTTCCTCAATCTGCTCCTGAACAAACCATTGCATAAAGTTCCAGGTGGCCCAGTCTTTTTGCTCTAACGACATGTCTACAATTCTGTAAATCGAATTAGTATTGTCAACTTCATGCATAAAAACGCTGTCAAAACACGCTGTTAAGGATTCCGGATCAGCCGGAGGCGCAGGAATTGCTTCTACCTTTGGCTTTCCGCCTCTGTTTAAAACATATTCCATAAATTTTATTGAATGGTTTCTTTCTTCCTGTGCATGCCTGTAAAGGAAATTGGCAATTCCCTGATATCCTTTTTCATCAGCCCAAATTCCGTAAGATAAAAATGTATGTGAAGCGTGAATTTCTTTATTCATCTGGTCACTCAATGCTTTTTCCAGCTCAGGTGAAAGTCTATTGGTATTCATAATTGTATATTTTTGTGATTATCACTAAAGAGATACAAAAATGGTTCCGAGACGTGATATATTAATGATAACTTAAAATATCAAAATCTTAATTAATTGTAATTCATTATTTTAAAGCAATAATTTATAGTTAGTCTAAAATAAAAAAGCCAATTCGTTGAGAGAATTGACTTTATAATTATTTATTTAAAGTAAGATTATAAAGAGATTGCTTCACTTTGCTTGCAATGACTTAATTTATTTTTTTCGCCATGTAATCACTTTCGTTTCCGAGTCTGTCGATTGCTTTTATAGCAATTGCGTTTAAGCTTTTTCCTTGTTTATATTTTGGAATTTCTCTTGAAAGGTTTTCTAAAGTTAAGATTTCGGTTTCCCAAACGCCGTTATATTGTGTAAAAAGTATCCATTGGAAAACATCTCCAATTTTTTTTGAACTCCAATTAGTTTGAATATAGCTTCCATTATCATTGGTAAATAATGTCGGTTTTTCCAGAGGAAGTGCTTTTATCCACGGACTCTTCGGAACCAAAGCTTTTTCTCTGTATGGACCGTTTTTCAGGGTTGGCAACATGTTTGGATTTTTTGTTAAACCTGCAATACTCCAATGTACTTCTCCTAAATTATTGGTGAGAATCTGTCTCGATAGCTCAATTTGATTTTTAATTTCTGTGGGACGATCCGAAACTTTCACATCAACCGTATTTAAGCCCGGCCAAAGATGACGGTTCATTGTATTCTCTGATTTCCACCAATTTAATAATGCAGCAAAACCTTGACCTTTAGAATCAATCGGCCAATACAATTGTGGCGAAAAATAATCAACCCAACCTTTATTCAGCCATAATTTTGCATCTGCAAACAACTCGTCATATTGCGAAGAACCTACAATTCCTTCCGGATAACCGGGTTTCCAGATTCCGAACGGGCTGATCCCGAATTTTACATATTCTTTTTCTGCATGAATTTCTTTATAAATCCTTTCAACAAACCTATTCACATTGTCTCTTCTCCAATCTGCTCTTGCCAAAGTTCCGCCATTTCTCAGATATTCATTCCAGCTTGCATTATCAGGAAAATCTGCTCCTCTGTTGTATGTTGCATAAGGATAAAAATAATCATCAAAATGAATGGCATCCAGATCATATCTTTTCACCAAATCTTTAACAACGTTGGAAACATGCCCCTGCGTTTTGGGATTGGCAGGATCAAACCAATACATTCCGTTTTTCAGGCGTACGGTAATATCCGCTAATTTGTTGACCATTGACTGGCTGCTGACCGAGCCACCATTGGAATGATGCGCTCTGTAAGGATTTAGCCAAACATGAAGTTCCATTCCTCTTTTGTGTGATTCGTCGATCCAAAACTGTAACGGATCATAATTTGGATAAGGCGGTTGCCCCGTCTGTCCTGTCAAAAAGTACGACCAAGGCTCTAAATTGCTTGTATATAAAGCATCGGCAGAAGGACGTGCCTGAAAAATCACCGCATTAAAATTATTATCTTTCAAAAGATCAAGCATATTGATAGCTTCGGCTTTTTGTTGATCGACTGACAAATTGTTTCTTGACGGCCAGTTGATATTTGCCACACTCGCAATCCATGCAGCGCGGAATTCTCTTTTTACGGCCGGAAGATTGACTTTAAAATCTTCTTCAACAGGAATTGCGACGGGCTTATTGTTTGCAACAGAATCTTTTACGATTGTTTTTACAGGTTTTGATATATTTTGATTTTTTACTGGCTTAGTGTTGTTTACTACAGATTTGGAACTGCTGCATGAGGCAAAAATACCCAATAAGAATATTAACTTTAACTTGTTCACTTTCATACTTGCAAAAATAACTTAATTTAAAAAAAGTATGCAAGAAAGTTATAAATACAATTTCAATTATCAATCATTCTAAATGCAAATAACAAATTACTCAAGCCTTTCAGCAATTACAAATCCTTCAGCTCCATCTAAAGTTTTTACATGATACCAGGATTCGTTCACTAATAAAATGTCCGCAAGTGTTTCCTCAGTGATATTTGATAGAATTTCGTATTTGCTTCCCGGGCCAGCTCTCAGATTTGTTCCTGCTTTAATATATTTTTCTGAATAAATTTTAGTCTCTGAAATCTTATTATGTTTTGGAACAGCTCGGATTCTTACAAAAGGATAAGGATCTACCGCGCCACCTGAAGTATAAATTCCGAAATGTAAATGTGCCGGTCCTCCTGCCGCATTTCCGGTGTTTCCTACCAATCCGAGTGTATCGCCTTTTTTCACCCGCTTCCCGTTTTCTGTTAAAATACTGTCGAGATGTGCATAATAATAGGAATTCCCAAGAATACCGTCACGAAGCCACACTTGCTTTCCTCCTAACCCCTGATCTCCGGTTCGGGTAATAAATCCGTCTGCAATTGCTACAACCGGAGTTCCGCGAGACGCAAAAATATCAATTCCTTCGTGGCTTCTGCCGCCTCCGTCTCGGCTCGCTCCCCAAAAACTCTGAACATTGTTGTTTCCTTTTCCGGCGACAGGGAAAGCAAGAGATGGCTGCGTGTAAATTTTAATTTGAAAAGTTCCTCGGTAATCAATTTCAGGCTGAATCACCACTTTATGCCAACCATTATTTTCAATAAATGTCTCAATTTTTTGATTTGTGATGACATTGCTTTGATATTTATCGGAACCAATGTTTTCATCTTTTATATCCACAAAAATTTTTGATTCCGGATCGTCTTTTATAGCCTCAACAATAAGCATGTCTCCTTTTTTTAATTCCAAGGAATAGCCTAATGCGGGAGTTGATTTAATAACTGAAACTGTAGATACAAAACCATCGGTAATTTTAAGCCTGTTACTTTTCGCCTCAGAAAATTTGTTTTTCCAGATCATCATCAAACTATCAGATCCCGAAAAACTTCTTTCATATTTGGCACGTGCGGAAGTTTCAAAAATATTTCTCATTTTCAGTCCGTCACAGGAAATGGTGAGAAATATGATAATGATGAGTAATATGAATTTGCAACTTTTCATATTGTATTTTATACAAAAACTTAGCCGTAACAATTTGCGAATCAATGAATTTTAAGACAAAATTTAATCAATAAAAAAAGCCCCGAAAATCGAGGCTTTAAGTATGTTTGAAAATCTTAGATTATGCTTTCGCTCCTCTTTCCATTCTTTTTCTTTCTTCTTCAGAAAGGATTTTCTTTCTCATTCTGATGAAATTCGGAGTTACCTCTATTGCTTCATCACTTTGGATATATTCCATACATTCTTCAAGGGAAAATAAGATTTTTGGAGCAACACCAGTATCTTTATCTTTACCTGAAGCACGCATGTTATTCAACTGTTTTGCTTCAACGATGTTTACAACTAAGTCACCCGGTTTGTTTTGCTCACCAATGATCATTCCTGCATAGATTTCCTCACCCGGATCAACATAGAACTTACCTCTATCCTGTAATTTAGCAATAGAATATTCTGTAGCCGGACCTTGGGTTTTGCTGATTAAAACACCATTACTTCTTCCAGGAATAGCACCTTTGAAAGGCTTGTATTCTGTGAAACGATGCGCCATAATAGCTTCACCCGCTGTCGCTGTCAACATTTGAGAACGCAATCCGATCAAACCTCTTGAAGGAATTTCGAATTCCATGTGCTGCATTTCACCTTTAGTTTCCATGATGTGAAGATCACCTTTTCTTTGAGTAGCCAAATCGATTACTTTAGAAGCAAATTCTTCAGGAACGTCAACAACCAAAGATTCATAAGGCTCACATTTTTCTCCGTCGATTTCTCTCAAGATAACCTGTGGCTGACCAATCGTCATTTCATATCCTTCTCTTCTCATTGTTTCAATCAAAACTGACAAGTGAAGAATACCTCTACCGAATACCAAGAATGTATTTGCATCACCAGTCTGCTCAACTCTTAATGCTAAGTTTTTCTCTAATTCTTTAGTCAATCTTTCTTTCAGGTGGTTTGAAGTAACATATTTACCGTCTTTACCGAAGAAAGGTGAATTGTTGATTGAGAACGTCATGTTCAACGTAGGCTCATCAATTGAAGTTCTTGGCAATGGTTCAGGATTTTCAAGATCTACGAAAGAATCTCCAATCTGGAAAGCGTCGAAACCTACTACAGCACAGATATCTCCAGCTTTTACTTCAGATACTTTTTTCTTTCCAAGACCTTCGAAAACGTATAGTTCTTTTACTTTTCCTTTTAAAACTTTTCCGTCTGCCTGAGCTAAACCTATCCATTGAGATTCTTTGATCTCTCCTCTAATCACTTTTCCGATCGCAATTCTTCCTAAGAAAGAAGAAAAGTCTAAAGAAACGATCTGCATCTGTAAGTTTCCTTCTTCTACTTTCGGTTCAGGAACATATTGTAAAATACCGTCTAATAACGGGAAAATATTTTCTGTTTGTTCTAATGAAGTGTTGAACCAACCTTGTTTTGAAGAACCGTAGAACGTTGGGAAATCCAATTGCTCTTCTGTAGCCTCAAGGTTGAAGAACAGATCAAATACCTGATCATGAACTTCGTCCGGACGACAGTTTGGCTTATCAACTTTATTGATAACAACCAAAGGTCTCAAACCTAATTCCAAAGCTTTCTGCAATACGAATCTTGTTTGTGGCATTGGGCCTTCAAAAGCATCTACCAACAAGATTACACCGTCTGCCATTTTTAAAACTCTCTCTACTTCACCACCAAAATCGGCGTGACCAGGAGTATCGATTACGTTAATTTTAACGTCTTTATAAGTAACAGAAATATTTTTAGATAAAATGGTAATCCCTCTTTCTCTTTCAAGATCGTTGTTATCCATTATTAATTCTCCACTTTCCTGATTTTCTCTGAAAATGTTTGTAGCATGAATAATCTTATCAACCAAAGTCGTCTTTCCGTGGTCAACGTGTGCGATAATCGCAATATTTCTAATGTTTTGCATGAATGATTTTTACGGGTGCAAAAATAGTGTTTTTTAATTAAATAATAAGCAAGAAGTTTTATTAATTAACAAATTCATAATGAATAAGTTATTAATTACAATTAATGAATAGTAATATTGTTGCCTAAAGTTGGTACTTCATAAAAAAGGCTCAAGCCAAAAGACTTGAACCTTGAATATTTCATACAATTAGTTATTAAAGGCTTTGTTCTTCATGCTTACCTTCATTAATCTCTTCCACCATTTTAGCATTAAAAGCGGGTAAATCTTTTGGTGTTCTGCTGGTTACCAAACCTTTATCAACAACAACTTCGCTGTCTTCCCAATTTGCTCCTGCATTTTTAAGGTCTTTACTTATTGAATCTACGGAAGTCATATTTCTTCCTTCAACAACTTCTGCATTGATCAAAATTTGAGGGCCGTGACAAATTGCGGCAACAGGTTTTTGCTGACTGAAAAAATCTTTTACAAAACTTAATGCTTTTTCGTTTGTCCTTAACTTGTCGGGGTTGATAACTCCGCCGGGTAAAACCAAAGCATCATAATCTGAAGCTGTAACTTCGTCTAAAGTTTTATCAACATTATATTCTTTTCCCCAATCTTTTTCTGCCCATGCTTTTATCGTGCCGGATTCCGGACTGATGATATGCGCCGTCCAACCTTGCTGCTCGATGTGTTCTTTTGGTGATTTTAGTTCGCTTTCTTCAAATCCGTTTGTTGCTAAAATTGCGATTTTCTTTGACATAATATTATTTTTTGGTGTTATGCTGATTTAAAAGAAAATATGATGCCGACTAAGGGTTTGAAATTGTAAAATTTGTTAAAGAATTTTATGTAAACGATTATAAATACATTTTATTCATTCTAGAATGAATTCAAAAAAATTCAAATAACGGAATAACTTTTTATTTTTTATATCTTATTTTAGCCATTCCAAAAACCCCGAATGAACGCAATTCACTTTATAAAAAATCAACTCAACCTTTCTGAAAAAAGTATTAACAATACACTTCAACTATTATCAGAAGACTGCACCATTCCATTTATTTCACGTTATCGAAAAGATGCGACAGGAAATTTAGATGAGGTTGCGATTGAAAATATATTTAAACTTAATAAACAGTTTGAAGAAATTATAAAGAGAAAAGAAAGTATTTTAAAATCAATTGAAGAGCAAAATGCTTTAACTTCAGACTTAAAAACCAGAATTGAAGAAAGCTTTGATGTTCAGGAGCTTGAAGATCTGTATTTACCTTTTAAAAAACGCAGAAAGACAAAAGCAGACACCGCAAAAGAAAAAGGATTGGAACCTTTAGCTAAAATCATTATGACCCAGAAAAGTAATGATCTGCAATTTTTGGCCTCAAAATATATAAATGATAAAGTTTCGTCAGAAGAGGAAGCGCTTCAGGGTGCGCGAGATATCATGGCAGAATGGATCAATGAAAATATGTACATCCGTAAAAATCTCCGCCGACTTTTTCAACGGAAAGCAATCATTACTTCTAAAGTCGTAAAAGCAAAAAAAGAGGAAGAAGGCGCACAAAAATTTTCTCAGTATTTTGAATGGCAAGAAAGCTTGAATAAAACTCCATCTCACAGACTTTTAGCGATGTTACGAGCAGAATCCGAGGGTTTTGTAAAAACAAATGTGGAAATTGATAAGGAAGAAGCAATAGATTTTATTGAAAACGCAATCATTAAATCAAATAATGAAAGTTTCGAGCAAATTTCGTTAGCCATAAAAGACAGCTACAAAAGATTATTGGAACCCGCAATTTCCAACGAAACATTGCAGGAAGCTAAAGAAAAAGCAGACAAAAAGGCGATTGAAATTTTTTCCGAAAATCTAAGTCAATTATTATTAGCTCCGCCTTTAGGGGAAAAACGAATTTTAGCCATTGATCCCGGTTACAAAAGTGGTTGTAAGATTGTTTGTTTGGATGAAAAAGGAGATTTACTTCATAACGAAACCATTTATCCTCACGCTCCGCAAAACGAATCGGGAATGGCGATGAAAAAAATCCGGTCGATGGTGAATGCTTACAATATTCAGGCGATTTCTATCGGAAACGGTACAGCAAGTCGGGAAACCGAGTTCTTTATAAAAAAAATAGCATTTGACAAACCATTGCAGGTTTTTGTGGTTTCGGAAGCCGGAGCTTCGGTTTATTCGGCAAGTAAAATCGCGAGAGACGAGTTTCCGAGTTATGATGTGACCGTTCGTGGTGCAGTTTCCATTGGAAGAAGATTGTCTGATCCTTTGGCAGAATTGGTGAAAATTGATGCCAAATCAATCGGCGTTGGACAATATCAACATGATGTGGATCAAACTCAATTGAAAAATGAACTGGATTCTACCGTGATGAAGTGTGTAAACTCTGTCGGAATTAACCTTAACACAGCCAGTAAATCTCTTTTAAGCTATGTTTCCGGAATTGGTGAGAAGATGGCGGAAAACATCATCAATTATCGTTCGGAAAATGGCGCTTTTGAAGACAGAAAACAGTTAAAAAAAGTTCCAAGGTTGGGTGAAAAAGCTTTTCAGCAAGCTGCCGCATTTGTGAGAATAGCTAATGCTAAAAACCCTTTGGACAATTCTGCCGTGCATCCTGAAGCTTACGGAATTGTTCAGAAAATAGCAAAAGATTTAGGCTTAAAAATCGAAGAATTAATTGCCAATAAAGAAAAAATAGCATTAGTAAATCCTGAAAAATACATTACCGAAGATATCGGGATTTTAGGAATCAAAGATATTTTAAAAGAGCTTGAAAAACTAGGTTTAGATCCAAGAAAAGCTGCTAAAGTTTTTGAGTTTGACCCGAACGTAAAAAGCATTAAAAACTTAAAAACAGGCATGATTCTTCCCGGAATCGTCAACAATATTACGGCTTTCGGATGTTTTGTGGATTTAGGAATAAAAGAAAGCGGACTTGTACATATTTCTCAGCTGAAAGAAGGTTTTGTTTCTGATGTAAATGAAGTCGTAAAGCTGCATCAGCACGTTCAGGTAAAAGTAACGGAAATTGATGAAGCAAGGAAAAGAATTCAATTGAGTATGATTTTGTAATTAAAGTTATGAGAATTTCAGAATTGAAAGAAAGAAAAACGACTCGCAGAGCAACACGAAATTTTGACTTGGAAGGTAAACGTATTTATAATGAATTTGAATATGATTTACCTTATAAGGCCGATTTTCCAGGTAGTGATAAACAAAGAGAGTGGGCAAAAATAATTGATATTGTACCTTTATTTTTGATTTTCCTTTTTATTTTTAAACAGACTCCGATTTTATCATTCTTGTTTTCAATACCATCTGTAATAATTCTTGGAAGTATTACCGAAGCAGTTTGGGGAACAACTTTAGGAAAAAAGGTCTTTAAGATGACAGTTATCGATGATTTTGGAAATCATCCTAAATTTTTTAAATCTTTAAAAAGAAATTTCTTGTGCCTATCAAACTTTTATCCTTCATTTTCAGAGTACACCACAAAAGATGTAGCATTTGGAACTCAAACACATTTTAGAACAGATTTAAGTATGCAAATGAACAATAAGTTGTGCAAAACCTACATTGTAAAAAACAATAAAATTCTCGAGATCAGAAAATTACTCAAAATTCAGAAATTCAATTTGAAGGATATTTTATAGCTTTACCAAAATCTTTTTTTGTATTCTATGTCATAAATAAATCTCTGAGTTTGCGCCTTCAAAGTCGTCCCTCCAAAAGAAATGTGATTGAATTTTGTTTTTAATAAGCTTATTTTTCATTGATAAATGCCTGTTCTTCTTTCGAAAGAAGCATTGTGTTTTCCTTTTCCTCTTTCACAGGAGCATTTTTCCAGATACTTTTATTAAAATCAACTTTTGGGTCAATTCCATTTTTGTCTGACTTTGAAAAGGTATTGTAAATAATTTCGCGACTGAATTTTTTCACATGTATCTCATCTTTATAAAACACTGTGAAATTGTCGGCTTTAAGTACATTCAAAGTAGGAATATATGATCCGTCTTTTTTGTAAAAATCAAAAATAATGCTGGCATCACCCAGTTTATAGTCAAACTCTCTTCCATCGTCAGTTTTTCTTTTATAAGTAGGATAATCGGTCTGAAAATAAGTAGCTTTAAAATAATGAATAACCTTATCGGCTTTATTATATTTAAATTCTCCTTCTACTTTTACTCCGTTTTTTGGATGAATCTTAAAGACTATGACTTGTTCGTCCCCTTCTTCAAAAATAAGGTTGCCAGAATATTTTGAATCTTTACTTTTTATATTTTGTAAAGTGCGGTACAACTCAAAACTCAAAAAATAGTTTCCAATAGTTTCATGTGAAAATTCACTACTTTGTCCACTAAAAATACTGTCTGATTTTACATTTTTCAGATATTTTACATTATTGAGCTGCATTTGAAGAATTTCGTCATAATTTTTACGAAATCCATCCTTAAAATTATAAGAATTATTTTTACTCCATAATTTTGCTTCTGCAATAACGAGAAAAGAAAGCTTATTATTATCAAAAGCTTTTTGTTTCCACGTCACATCATATAATGAAGGTTGGGAGTAATATCTTTTAGGATAATTTTTTGACACATCTTCAATTATCTTTCTAATGTCTACGCTAACTATTTTCACCTCCTCAATATCACGGTAAATAGGCTTTAATTGAACCAATGATTTGAAATTCTTTAATTTTTCGGTTTTATATCCTGAAGCAGATATTTCATAGCTTTTACTATTTTGTGAAACGGGAGCAATTCCGTCATCATTGCTATAAAAAACTCCGTTTGGAAGGATTATTTTGGCATTTGGCACAGGACTGCCGTTTTCAGAGTCTACAACTTTTATTTGCTGAGAAGAAAGTAGCCCGAAGAAAAGGACAAAAAGAAAATAGTATTGCTTCATATTTGTTTTGTTAAATCGAAAACACAAATATATCTTTTCATACAATACAATTCAAAAGGAAATGAATTATTTATTACTTTCTCAGTATTTAACTTAAAGGAAAGAAAATTATGAATAAATATAAATTTAAAAACATTTTAACAATAAAAAAAGAGCCGGCTTCAAGAGCCGGCTCTTTTTTTCTTATTTCTTTGATTCTTCAACAGAAACTTTTCTGAATTCTTTGAACAATTTGCTCAATTCCAAAGCCGATTTACGAGCTCTTGTACCCGCTGCCTTGTTTCCTTTTTCTGCTTGTTGGTTTGCTTCCGTAGCGAACGCTTCAAATTCTGCGTTGATTTTTTCAATAAGTTCTTTCATGTCTATAAAATTTAGGTTGCAAATATAGCTTTTAAGACGTTTCTAGCCTAACTTCATCAGAAAAATTTGATATAAATTGTAAATTATTTATCTTAAAAATATAAATTTTGAAAAAGCAGCCTAAAAGATGACAAATACAAACGCATAAAAACTAATTGCAGCATTAAATATTTATTGAATCCAAAGTCTTAAAGAAAATGTTATTTTCCGCCACCGCCGCTTTTCTCAACATCCGTTTTGGTGTTTTCCTTTACCTTTTGATTTCCAAAACGTTTTACGAATGAAAGTGAAACTCCGTACCAATCGGATTTATTGGAATTTCTGAAACTACCGATCTGATTGAATGTGGTTGAATCAAAATTGGGTCTGCTGAAAATATTGATCAGCTGTACACTAAATTCCATCTGTGTTTTCGGGAAAATTTTTGTTGCGGAAAGATTATGGAAAACATTGGTTCTATTCGCATAAGAATTCCCGTTATTCTGATTGGAAACTTCAACCCAAGCGCTCAGATTAATATTCTTGTTAAAAAGATTTGTATATGATAAATTGGTTGATCCCGCCCAATAGCTTATATAGTTGCTTGCCCCGCTCAGCTTGTTTCTGGTATTGAAATCACTATTGTCAATATAATTCCAGCCGAGGCTGAGATTTACATTTAATTTATTTTTTAAAAACGATTGATTGGTATTGGCATACACAAAATATTTGTGCACCTTACCAAGGAAATTGGTTTCTTCGGAGATAATTTTATCGCCTTCTGTCAAATACGACGTCCAATAATCCTGATCGATGTACATGTATCTTGCAGAAAGAAAATATTTCTTTAAGAATCCAAACTTCATATATACTCTATCGCTCGGATTTGGATTCAGATCGATGTTCCCGCGAGAATAAAACCCTTCACTTGTTGGCTGCATAAAAGGGTTAAACTCCGAATACCAAGGTCGCCAAAGATTTTTGTTGTACGTAAGGCTCAAATCATATTTGTCCGAAAAAGAATATTTCAACAAAATATTGGGCAAAAAATTACCGTATGAATCGTTTCTTGAAGTTCCGGCAATATCCTGACGGATTTTGTAATCAATATATTCGTATCGGATACCAAATCTAGCTTCAAGTTTTTCAAAGAAAGTTTTAGAATAATTTAAGTATAATGAATTTATATTGTCTTCGTAATGAAAAATATCTTTTGTACTGAGACCGTCAAGCAGATTTCCGGATAAATTGTTCGCAATTACATTATTATTAAAATCCATCTTTCCGCCCACTTCAAAATTCCCGCCGGATTTTCCCAACTGGTGAGTATAATCAATTTTAATAAAATAATTTCTGTTTTTAGTATCGGTAAGTACTCCTATTTCGCTGATAGAAAAATCTACGCTCGATATTGTATTTTTAAGGAAATTATTATTATCGTTTTGATCGTTATAGTTGGTTCCTAAATTGATATCCAAAATCCTGTTTTTTTCCTTGTCATAATATTTGTAAAAAACATTCGTTCCCAACGCACGGCTGAGTGATGACGAGTTTTGAACCTGATCATAAGAATAATCCAGAACATCATTAATATGGCGTATTCCGTCTGCTTCAGAAGAATTATTTCTTTTTCCCTGATACAATTCCAAAACAACTCCAACTGTATTTTTATCATTGATTTCAAACTCTGAAGTGGAAGATATCGACGGGTTTTTGCCTTTATAAATATTAACTGTATTTCCTGCCGTCACCTCATTATTTTTATATACTGTATTGATGAATGAGTTTCTCGATACAAAAGTATTATCGCTGTAGCTTCCTATAAGCGTTTGAGTAAACTTCTTCTTGTGATAATTTAAATTTAAATTCGTGTATTGAGAGTTTTGAGTATTTTGTCTGTTGTTGAAGGTAATACTGCCTTTCATGCCTTCGTCATCACGTTTTTTAAGAACAATATTAATCACGGATCCTGTAGCTTCATATCTTGACGACGGGCTGGTAATCACCTCGATTTTCATCAGATTATCTGCGGGAATGGTTTGAAGATAATCTTTCAGTTCTTTTCCTGTAAAAACAGATTTTCTGTCGTTGATATATACGGTTACAGATTCTCCTTCTGCTTTTAAGGCATCATTGCTGTCGACACTTAGCAAAGGCGTCATTCGTAGGATATCCCAAGTGGTATTTCCTGCAAGAATAGAGCTGTTGGCAACATTAAAAACAGTACGGTCAACTTTAGATTCAACCGTTGGTTTTTTATAAGTTAATGTAACGGCTTCTATTTCTTTCTCTTTTGATTTTATAGTATCGTTATTCGTTTGTGAATAGGCCAGAATTCCTGTTAAGAATGCGATCGGTGTCAATAAGGTTTTCATTAAAACTTTAGTTTTTATTACCTATAAGACACCAATATGGGAATATTTGTTACATCCATTTAATGTTAAATTACGTTAATGTCGGATAAAACTGAATTTTACCAATCAATAATCTGTTTTTAGCAGCTTAAAGTAGATTGCAAAACAATTATTAAATTTAAATTGCGTTTGAAAATTCTACATCCCGACAGTGCAGGATAATTCTTAGCAACAATTATTTTAGATTGCGATAAATAAAGATGATTATCTGAAAAATTAAATCTCTATCATTATGAAAAAACATGCATTAATTCTTTTCGCATTAATCATATCAATTACCGTTTCGGCTCAATACAAACCCTGGACTTCTGCAAAGCAACCTTTAAAAGAAATTAAAGCTTTAAAGAAGCAGATTAAAAAACCAGAATTCAGAAAAGTTGATTATCTGATTACCGATTTCGGAGCTGTTGGTGACGGAAAAACAAAAAATACAGAAGCTTTCAAAAAAGCGATTGAAAAATGTAGTGCAGAAGGTGGCGGAAGAGTTGTCGTTCCGAATGGAATTTTCCTTACAGGTGCAATTTATTTAGAAAGTAACGTTAATCTGCATTTGACCGACGGTTCGACGATTTTATTTAGTCAGGACAGCAAAGACTACCCTATTGTTTTCACACGTTGGGAAGGAATGGAATGTATGAATTACTCATCTCTAATTTATGCTTATGAAGAAGAAAACATCGCCGTAACCGGAAAAGGAACATTAGACGGAAATTCTGATAATGACAACTGGTGGTTTTGGTGTGGCGCCACAAAATACGGATACAACACTTCTCGTCCGGGAAGACAAAATCCTGCCCGTGCGAAGCTTCACGAATATATGGCCAACAGAACTCCTGCAAGAGAAAGAATTTTTGGTGACGGATGGTATTTAAGGCCAAATTTCGTTCAACCGTACAAATCAAAAAACTTTTATATGGCAGATGTTTTGGTAAAAAATTCTCCAATGTGGAATCTGAATCCTGTTTTGTGCGAAAATGTTTTGATTGAAAGAGTAAAAGTAATCAGCCACGGACCAAACAATGACGGTTTCGACCCTGAAGCTTGTAAAAATGTATGGATTAAAGATTCTTATTTTGATACCGGAGACGACTGTATAGCCATCAAATCTGGAAGAGATGAAGACGGAAGAGACATCGGAAGACCAGCGGAAAATCACATCATAGAAAACTGTGAAATGAAAGACGGTCACGGCGGTGTCGTTATTGGAAGTGAAATTGCAGGTGGAGCAAGAAATATTTATGCCATCGGAAATGTAATGGACAGTAAAAATCTTGACCGAGCTTTAAGAATCAAAACCAGCTCAAGCCGTGGCGGAACTATTGAAAATGTATTTTTCTACAACACAAAAGTTGGTGCTTATAAAGAAGCCGCAGTGCGTTTCAATATGCATTATGAAAAGCCCGGAAATCATATTCCGACGATCAGAAATATTTGGGTAGAAAATTTACAAGTTGAGAAAGGTGGAAAATATGCTGTTCTTTCTGATGCTTACGAATCTTCTCCGGTAACAGATTTTACAATGATAAATGCTAAAATGACTGGTGTTCAGATTCCTTACAAAGTAGATTTCCTGAAAAATGTGACCTTAAAAAATGTGACTGTTAACGGACAGCCTTTAACCGAGTTAAAACCATAAAATGCGAAGAAAAACCATTTTCGCCGGACTG